>JACCDO010839477.1_pt1 | contig 24714 bp, 40 predicted proteins | sample 7446101 | NCBI WGS metagenome assembly JACCDO01 (sample SAMN15323440, study PRJNA562643) | freshwater metagenome | isolation source: river surface water | place: USA:Blue River Watershed | collected 2017-08-16 | reverse complement strand
CTTTGTGTAAGCCATAGCACGAGCCAAAGCCTTTGTATAACGGCCAGATAGGCTGTCGTACAAGTTATCTTCAATCGCTTCTTCAGTGATTGAGAAACCTAAGGCGATAGTTTCATGGTTGTAGCGAGCTGTAAAAGCTTCCTGTGCGTTGTCATAAGCAATCGCAGCGCCTTCGTTTTTAACTGGGGCAGCTGAGAAACCAGACAACTTTGTTTCTTCTTCGAAGCTACGCTCAGATCTCTCTGTTTCGTAGATTTCTTTGTGCTCTTCGCCGTAACGCTTATATTCTAATCCGAACAAAGCGTTTAAGCCTGGGAGCAACTCTTTAAGTAGTTGTGCGCGAGAAATAGCCATTTTTTAGCTCCTATTAAGACGCGTTGTTGCCAAGCGTAACTTCTAATTGTGGCTGATTGAACTTAACAATTACTTCTGTGAAAGCAGTAGCGTTAAGTGCAGTCTCAGGAACAACGTCGACTACGCGGACTGGAAGAATAGCTGTGTTAGCAGCTGAGCCTGATACTACTGACAAACCAGAGTCACCGGTGGTTGCATTACCTGAACCAGTAGCGATTTCCATGTTTGTACCAACAACCGCACGTGTTACATAAGTAACAACGCTTGTGTTGCCAGAAGTAGTCACAGCTACTTTATAAGCAGCTTGTGGGTCTAAAACTACGTAAGCAACGCCATTAGCTGAAGATGCTGGGTAGTATTGACCTTGAACAGGTTGACCTGATGAATTAGTGTAAGAACAGCCAACAAACACGCCTAGTGTAGGTTGTGCAGTTACGTTAGCACCAATTGATGATTTTTCAACTGTACCACCGGTTACCAGTTTAACCACGTCACCGTTGTAGATTGCTGTACCGTAAGATGCCGTAATAGGAATCTGACGAATAGCGCCGGCGTAAGGTTTGCCGTCTACAGAGTTAATTGGCTGGAAGCCGTATGGAGCAGAAACGGTTGGATAAGCCATTTTTGAATCTCCTAAATATTAAAAAAAGTTAAGCACTGCCATTACCGAACCCGCCGCCTTTACTTGTTGTGCTCTTTCTATCAGCAAACAAAGGCATACGAGCATCGCTGTTACGCATAAAGCTGTTGTCTACAGACTCCATTTGGTTTTGAGACTTTTGCTCAAAATAGCGTCTGCGGGCTTCAGCCATTTCTCTTGGTTTCTTGCACAAAAGCAATCCACCAATTTCTACGTTACCGTCCTTATTGCCACTAATCTGAAGTTCAGGGTGGTCAACAGCCTTTACTGGTTCCCAACCATCACGACGCTTTTGAGACAAATTGGTAGCGTTTTGCTGCCCATTAATCTCAATTGCTACCCAGTGAAACTCGTAATCTGGGTCTGGTGTTGGGTCCGGCAAAGAACTTGCAGGTTTGTACTCGTAGTGAGTTTGAGTTTTTTCGCGGGTCTCTAAGTCCCGAGGTGTGCGGTTATTAGCCATTTTTAGCCTCCAATTTTAAAACTTCCTGTGCATATTGTTTGTGTGATAAACCATACTTCTCTGCAAGACGAGCTTGCGTAGCTGTAAGTTTGATTACTTTCTTGGCACCCGATGAACGGGTGGCAGGAGCCACAACATTCGCAGGTTTTTTAGTCGGCTCAGCCTTAACCGTACCCGTGTCACGTCCGTCATCTAAGACTTCTGGAAACACCTGTTTTAAGCGACCGTTTACACGTTCGAAGTATTCGTCTGAGCGGGGGTCTACCCCGGTTGCCACTAGTTTTTGGTGCAGCCCTAGAGCAAAGGCCGTCATTTCTTCGTATCCTGGGCTACCGAACCACTGGTTTTTTGCCATCCAGCGCATGGTTTTTTCGTCCGGTTTTTGAGCTTCAGGAGACGTTTGTTGTATTTGTACATCTACTTCACGAGTTTGTAAAGGGGTTGGCTTGAAATTTTTTGCAGCTTCTAATTTCATCTTAGCATCTGTCAAAGATTCCTGCGCCTCAAGCATCGCATCAGAATCATAAGATTCTTGTGCTTCCTTGTATTTACGACGCGCCATCTCCATCTCAGCTTCGGCTTTAGCTTGCAAAGTCTCAGCGTAAGTTTCTTCACCTGATTTTACGTACTCTTTAAGGCGACGATTCTCTTCCAAGATAGCCTGTGTCATACGCTCGAGTTCTTCTTTCTCGCGTGCAATGGCTTCCTTGGCTCGTCTTTCGTCGTGTCTTGCGTGTGTTAGCTCCTTGATGCGGGCTTGAGCACCTTGCGTGTAGTTCTCGATTTCCTCGTCAGACGGGTCTTCAACTTCACGGTTTAGTGGCCTTGCTCTGCGGTCTCTCTCAGGAGTATCGTCTTCAATCTCAATAGATACATCAGATTCGCCTGAAATATCAATCTCAATATCTTCGTCAGCAGCGCCTTTGGCAGCCGCTTCTTCCTCTAGTTCATGAGGAAATTTAAAATCATCTTCTGGCATATTTATCTCCTATTAAACACGGGTAATACCACGTGGGTCTTCGACTGTTGCTTCAACCTGGTCGTCATTAATCAGGCGAAACTCTTTACCGTGAATCATGATGCGCGTCCCGGTATATGGACGTGTTATTACAAAGTCGCCTTGCTTACACCAAGCACCGTCTGGGAACTTCTCGGTGTCGTTGTATGCATCAGGACCCATCTTTACAACAAATAACACTGGGGAAGTGATTTCCTCGGTCTTAAGCGTTATGTCAGATTTGATAATGCCGCTTTCATAGGTATCGCCAGCCTCAACTAACGCACACAAAAGACGCCAACCTTTAGGGTCAGGTAGTGCTTTTGCCTTGTCTTCAGCTGCTTCATACTCTTCATCCACTTTTGGGGTTTCGTTTAATACTACGCCCGGCGGCAGGATTAAGTCCGTTTCAGGTAATGCTATAGCTTCACTCATCGTTAGCCTTTTCTATGTTGTCAGCGAGGTCAAGTAGGTGACGCTCTGCGTAGGCTAGACCTCGAATTACCCCACACAGTTCTTTATAGGCGGCATGGTCAACGCATTGTCCGCTAGCCATGTCGTCTGTAAAATTGTTCATATCAGTGCGCAACTTCTCGCGAAGTGCGGTTATAAAGCCCATCGTTTCTAACTGCATTTATTACTCCTTAGTTGGTTTGAACTTATCCGTCACTTCTTTTTCTTTGAGCTTACGGTTTTTGTCGTCTTCAATGACTTTAAGCTGTGCATTCATACCAGCAATACGCTCGGCTGAGGCAATCTGTTCTTTCTTGATTGCCAACTCGTCTGCTTTAGCTGCTGCGTCTGCCATGACCTTCTTCTCTTTAATCGCTGCTTCCTTAGCTTTAGTGGCTGAGTCCTGCATCTGGATTTGAAGAACTGGGTCTTGAGCGTTCTGCTGAGCTTGTTGCTGGGCAACCTGTGCTTGGCTTTCTGCCAACACCTGCGTAGCAGCTTCAGCCATGAGACGACTAATCTCTTTCTCCATCGCTTCTGGCAACTGGTCTTCTTCGCCTGGCAAGCTGATACCCAACGCAATCTCAATTTTCTGACGGTATGCATAGCCAACGTGTTCAGCGATATGTGCCTGCATTGAGCCCATAATTGCTTGAGCCTGTGGGTTCTGACCAATGAGTTGCTGAACAAGTGGGTCGTTCATGGCGGATGTATGTACCTTGATATGAGCTTCGTGGTCTTGGTAAATAAACGCCTTTAGCGGTTTGCCACGTAGCGCGTTCTGGTTTTCAGAAACTGGGTCTGTCGGTTTCTGGTCTTCCTCAAGCGGCACAAGTTTATCTGCGTGCTTGATACCCAATACCTCTAACATCTGGCGATGTAGCACAGGTAGGTTGTAAATCTGTGGGGCTTGCTGAGCTAGCTGAATAACTGCTTGGTACTGCACCACGCGCTGGCTTAATGTTGCAGCGTTAGGGTCGCTAACTGGCAAAACTTCTACGTTGCTGTAATCAGACTTCTTAGCACGTGGGTTGCCTTCTTCTGGCTCGTAGGTGTACTCATCATCTGTGTAGTCACGGATAATCCCAGCCAAGAGCTGTAGCTCCTGCTTCATAGAATAATGAACACGGGCTTGTACCGCAGACATCACCTTCAACGTTCTTTCCAAGATAGCCAATGTAGTTCCCACCGGCGCTTGGTTAGACATATCCGCAACCTTCATATCAGAAGTAGCCGCAAAGCGACGACCTTCTTCAACGATTCTGTCCATCAAACCTGCTAATACTTGGCTTGGCTCTTTGTACGGTAACGGCAAGATGTTGTCACGGATAGCACCTGAACCAACATCCACGTCACGGAACTCACCTGGGGCAATCGGCGTGTCATCGCCCTTGATTCGCAAGCCTCTGGCTTTAAGACCGCCCGGCAAGTTAGACAACGTACCAGCGTCAACGAGTTGTCTCATTATCGAAGTAGCGCTCTTGGCATAGCCACCAATCAAGTGGAACAAGCCGAAGCCGTAAGCTCCGTAGCCAGGAATGTACTGATAGTGGACAAAGTGGTGACGCTTAAGTTTGAGTGGGTCTTCTTCTTTCCAGTTACGGCGAATAGCCAAAACCTGGTTTGTGCCACGAATCATTGTCACTACGTAAGGTAGAGCAATACCTGTTAGCTCGCCATCCTCATCTCTGTCTTCGTGGCCTGGCAAGTCCAAGTCAACGTGGCTTTCATAAAGCTCAAAGCGGTCGTCAAATGTGGCTGAGAAGCCAGTCTCTTTGTCTTTGCGTTCCTGAATATCACTTGTGTATTTGGTAGGCTCGCCTAACTCAACGTCACGGTAAAACCCAGCATTAATTAGCTTTAGTAAGTCGTTCTTGGTCTTACGCATGCGATGCGTGATGCGGTGGCATGTATTAATTTCACTCACGCCGTACGGCAAAATCACGTCTTCTGCAGGAATAAATATGGATACTTGGCGTTGTAATGATGGGTCGTAGTAGACCTTCTTGAACGCAGAACCTGTACCTGGCAAGTTCCACAACATCTTCTCGTGCTCTGGACGATACTCAGGCATTTTTTCTGTTAGCTGGTAGTTCATGTCATCTTGAACACGTACCGCAGCTTCTTTTTTCTCAGTGGTCTCTTTACCAATAATCTGTGTACGGCAAGGACCTTTAGCTGGGAAGGTCTCCATGATGGTGTCTGACTGGAAGCGTACTACCGCCTCTGTAATCATCGGATGGAACACGCCGCATGCGCCGTCCCATGGCTCAGTTCTCTCTTCAAACTTTAAGCCCAACAACGTAATACCGTCGCGATACATCTCTTCCCAGTCTTTGCGAGAAGCAATGTCATTATCAATATCTTCTGACAAGTCACCAGCCAAAGACTGGATATCGCCTTCAGACATAACTTCAGCCAAGTTGACGTTGAAGTCTTCGTCGTCCTCGCCTTCGCGCATTTCTAAAATCTCTTGACCTTCAACGCTCACGCGTACGGCTTCTGGGTCCTCAATCTCAATCTCGATATCCGGTTCCGCAGCCAAAGCAGCTAAGCCAGCTGGCGCTTCATATAAACTTTTTTCAATGCTCATCATCTATCCTTAATAGTACGCAGCTTTTCTGCGGTATTTGTACAAGTAATCGTCGTCTTTCTCATCCGAGTCAAGACTAATAAATCCGCCCTGGCGATAGCGTAACAGCGCTTGGGTGCACGTGTCCACAAAGTCATCGTGTTCGCCGACCGGAAACGAAGCCACCTCTTCTATTACATCGCGTGCCCAACGTGTATCTGGTGCCCACACTTTACCACTTGTGAACAGGTCTGCGACAGCATTTAATCGCACCATTTTGTCATTACCGCGGGATGGAGAGAACTCCTGCACAGGTATACCCATGGACCGGAACTCTTGAATCAACGGACCGCCCGCTGCCTTTTTCTCCACGATAAACGCGTCTGGCTTCCACTCTTTGTAGTGCTTGAGTGCCGTCGCCTTTAGGTCCGGAAACGCAAGACGGTCTTTGAACGCGTCAAGGAGAATGAGGTTGGCATTACCATTATCTTCATCGTTGTACCAAACGCCCCACGTCGTACACGCCGAATAGTCGGAAGTATTTTTCGTTTCATGTGCCGTATCCCATGACTGAATGATGTAATCGCAAGGTGGTGGGTCGTCGTGCTCCCATATCCGCCAGTCTTTTCTGCTGATAACCGCTGACATGTCTGATGTCGGCTTCTGCATGTACTGCGCGTTCCAATACCGTGGGTCGATGGACGCTCTTGTATTCTTTAGCGCCTCGATACTCCACTGCGCTGGCCATAGTGACTTCTCGTCCTCGGTGCCCTCGTCCATAATCGCCGGTAACTCAACCAACTCCCAAGGAATGGTGTCTGGGTTGCGTATCTGGTAGTCAAGTAAACGCCCTGTAAGGTCAAGCAAACTCCAACGAGTCATAATCACAATAATCGCACCGCCCGGCATGAGACGCTGCAACGGACCGGTCTGGAACCAACCCCACGCATTGTCGAACGCTAGTCGGCTGTTAGCCTTCATATCTTGTTCAGAAAGTGGGTCGTCAATAACGAATAAATCAGCGCCACGACCAGCCGAGGCCCCGCCAACACCAGCAGCATAATACTGACCGCCAGCTCCAGTGGACCATTTACCAGCAGCTTTCTGGTCATCAGCCACCACCGTCTCAGGAAAAACTTCTTTGTATTCTTCACTATCAATTAAGTTCCTCACTCTACGACCAAAGTCTTCTGATAGCGAAGCTGTATGAGTGCCCATAATGATTTTTTTCTCGGGGTAGTTGCCCAAGAAGTACGCTGGGAACAGGTAAGAGCTGAACTCAGACTTACCCATACGCGGTGCTATGTTGATAATCACGCGCTTTTTCTTGCCATCAACCACGTCCTGGAAGATTTTTGCCAGTTTTCTGTGGTGTGGGCCTACTTTAAACCCCGGATATACGTGTTTTGCAAACTCAATCGGGTCTGATTTAGCCTTTTTGAGCTGGTGACGGGCTTCTTTCTTCTCAAGGTTCTCCAAAAATGCCAGTTTTTCCGCCTTCGTCATGTCCTTAAGCGCTAATTGCGCTGCCATGGCTTCTTCTGGGGTTAGACATTCGTAGTTTTGCATCAGATTTTTTTCGGGAACTTGGTTTTTAACGTCGCCGCGTTTGTTTTGGCGTCGTAGTTGTACGCTGAGGTAGGGTGACCTGACCTTTTTGACGCTCTGTCTTTGGCTCTTTCGCCTGGGCTCATTTCATTACGCACTTTGCCGTGCTCAGTTAGCTCCGTCGTTCCTTTTTTAAAAGAGCCGTAGCGTTGAAGCGCGGCGATAGCCGCCGCCTCTGGGTCTTTCACACCAGGACTGTTGTCTTTAATCTGCTGTGTCAATCGTTTTAGAATCGTCGGCTTTTCCGCCATCGCTTATCTCCTTAACCTCAGTTGCCACAACATCGACTGCGCCCATGTACTTGCCTAGCTTCTCTTTAATGCGCTTATCAAGTTCTTCGTCGCTTACATCTTCGCTCTTTACAGAAACTCTTTCTGTAAACAAGGCTACTTCCGTCACTTTACCCAGCATCTCAAGGGCTTTTAATCGAATACGGGCGTCGGGATGTTGTATTTCTTTAACGATATGGCTGACCGCCATAGAGCGCAGCTCTTCTGCTTGCTCAACAAACTTCCACTGGTAGGCCGTTACCATACCAATAGCGCTTTTTATTTCTTCTGGCAGGTCTAGCTGGAGTAATTTATTTTTTGCGGATGGGTCGCCCAATGTTAGGGCGTTGAATGTCTGGGTTATCTTCTCTTGCTGAGCCTGACTTATTGTTTCTTCGTCGTCATCTTGGAAAGACGCGAGCCACTGACTGGTCTTGTATTGCGCATTGAGTGTTTGCGCTGGAGTTAAATCTTCGAGGGGGTCAAAGCCTGCGTCGCCTGCCATCATGTCAGGTACGTAGTCTGCTTCTGCTGCGGATACTAGGTGGTCTAGCACTGTTACAAAATCCCCTTTGGTTGCGTGTGGTCGTCACGAGTACACGTAGTGTACTCGCTTTTTAAAATTTGTGGTATTATTTTTTCACCGCAGTTTTTTCCTCCTTTCGTTTGGACTGCGGTTCCTTATGTGAGAAGTGTTTAGCCCCCGGTACCCCCGGGGGTTTTTTTTGTGTGGATGTGTCTAAAGTTTGACATGAGTGTTTGCGATTTTTATAGTAGTGGTGGGGGGTGTGGTTTTACAACATTTGACAAAAATTGGCGGAATGGCTGAGGAACAGTGTTGCTGTGGTCTTGCCCCCGCATAGCACAAAAGGGTTGGTAGGGAGTGGGTGGGGTTTTGCCATTGCCACATTGGAGTTCTCCACAACAGGTTGTGGTATAATAGAGTTATCGGTTGAGCAAATTCAATCGTGTGTTGCCGAGCCACCTTGCTCGGCTTTTTTTATGGAGTAATCAAATGAACAAAGTTCAACAAGCCGTTGTGCAGAACCTCTGCACAAAACTACAAGCTCACCTTGATTCAGGTGATGCACTCAAGGTCGCAATCGCAAAGGTCAAGCCTGAATACAACAAGGCATCACCTGAGATACAGATTGAGATGCGAAACGAGATTGCCAAAGTCATTGGCAAATACAAAGGCATCAAGCCTAAGGTCATGGAGAAAGGTGACTACAAGGGCTACTTAGGCTTTGATGCTCATGGCACAGAAGAAGAGAATCAAGCTCGGTCTATGCTCGGATACTATTTCCCAGCTAAGAAGAAGAAAGCCAAGCCTAGTTCCACACAACAGGTTGCCAAACAGGTTGATGAGGTTGAGGTAATACTCGCTATGCTATACAAGCTATCCGCCAAAGAGCAAGCTCGCTTTGATGTGCTTTACACCAAAGACAAAAAAGCAAAGCGTAAGTAATTGTGCAGAACTTCTGCACAACAAATTTGACAGAACTCGTGGAGATGTGCGAGAGAGTGAGGCTTCTCTGCGGTTCTGTTATCTGTCTAATCTGAAAGGAGTATCAAATGAAACGAGTAGCTAAACCTGTTGCAGAGTTATTACTACCTGCAATTCAATTAACCCCTAATGAGGTAGCCCATATGCTCGTAGCCCTACACGACTACGAGTGCGATTGTGATGAGAAAGAAAAGCTCACCACAAAGCTAAGCTATCAATTAGCCATGTCCCATATCTACAGAATGTAAGGAGTAATCATGTATCCAAGAGTTTTAGAACCCAAAGTTATCAAGGTTGAACTGTTCACAGACAGCGAGGTCATTGAAGGTATGCAGACCTACGAAATAACCTACGAAGACGGCGAGATGCGTTGCTTTCTCGCTAACTCATGCGAGCAAGCCATTGACTTTGCTTACCGCTTTTACTTTATCTGAAAGGAGTATCACCATGCTAGACCCTAAGTTCTGCTACCTGTTGTCACAGGTGAAAACCAAACCCTATGTTGAACCACAACCTGTTGTGCAGATTGTCTGCACAAAACCCGAAGATGATGAGCCTGTCAGCATGGCTGATGTGCTTGATTCTTTTACCCTTGAGTGCTACCTCACTCACAAATCTAACTAACCAACGAAAGGAAATACCATGCAAGCTAACATTCAAACCTATCAAGGCGGTGGCTATGTATTCATTGATGCTGTCACCAAAAAGCCTGTGACCAAAGAGTGGCGTAGAGATAGCACCTCTGCCACCAAGTATTGGGTCAAGCACTACAACAAGAGCCCAAGCGTAGTCATGAAGCCTGTGGCAGATGTGCAGTTCTTCTTTATGTCGTTTGGTGTTGATAGTGTTGTTTAACTTTGTGCAGGGGTTCTGCACAACCTGTTGCAGTAAACCCCTGTTTTTTACACTCTTGGACATTTGTCCACTTTTGCACGCCATTGGACACGAAGTGGACGCCTGCAACCCCATGCGGTTATTGGGTCTGTCCAAGTTCGGCACTATCTATATATATAAATATATACTTACTTACACATAATAATAAGTAAGAAAGAAAATGGACAGAGAACTTCATGAAAAAAACTTACCTTGATAATTCTCTAAAAAAAGTGGACAGGTGGTATTCAACTACCACAAAGCCTGATACTATGTGGCATACAGGGCGTCCACCTATGTGTCCACATACAGCACAAAACTGGACACTACTGGACACAAATGGACAGAAAGTGGGGATATACCATGCAGAATAAGCAAAAGGTTGTGCAGAAAGTCTGCACAAGATGTGAGGAACTAAAAGATGTGAGTGCATTTAAACGACTACTCACGCTTAGCCAATCGTCTGCTCTTCTTAAGCGACCTACAAGTAGGCGTCTTACGGTCATCTCTTCTCGGTGCAGAACTTGTTGGTCTGACACCAAACGCAAAACCCCTCTCACCTTAAAAGACATTCAGAACAAAAAGGCGAGTGGTGATTTACACACAATCGTAGCCGACCTGATGGAGAAAGAAATCAGGCGTGCAATACCTGAAAGACGAGCAAGAGTCATGAAAGAGTATTGGCAAAAGAAAAAGCAACAACCAATCATTGACTCTCTTACACAACAGGTTGCCGTATACAAGAAGCGGTATCTCGCTACCAAACGAAAGAAACTAAAAGATACCGCAACAGAACAAACCATAAACGCACACCACGCTTTGCTACGACAGCATAGCGAGGAATACGAATTAGCTAAACGATTTAGAAAGGAACTGATGGCACAGATAAAACTAAACAACTTACCAACACAGACACAACTAAATATCCTAATCAAACAACACAACGAAAGGGGCAACACATGATGGACTTTAGAGATGAGCTTGACGAGTTCTTTGATAAGTATGGCTGGGTGATACTACTTATCGCAACTTTGTATTTCGCAGGTCACATTGTTTTTTATTTTGTCAGGAGGTTTTTATATGTTTAATTGGAGGGAATGGTCAGGGCGTAATGCCGAGCTTGCATGGCTACGCCAAGAGAAGAAACGAAAAGAGTTGTGCAGAAATCCTGCACAAACAACACACACTTCACCACAACAAGTAGCACAAGCTATTTGACAACTAAAGAAAGGAAGAAGTCATGACTTTCATTTACACACCACAACAGGCATCAAACACAGGCGGAATCATCGCCCTTGACAACGCAATAGAAGCCCTACAAAGACTATCAACTGTAGCACCAGCAACATCATCAACGGCATCAACCACAGGAGGAAATATGCCACTTAACTTAATCCAATCAACATCACGCTTGGCTTTAGCATACAACGAGTATGCCAAGCTCCACATGGAACGACCAAACTATTGGACTCGCCCTGAGATTTACTCAAACTGCAAAGAGACTATCAAACGCAACCTCAACCCTCTACATGGTGCGTATTACCCCTTCGCAACGAAACGCCAACCATCTTGGTATAAGCCTGAGATGCGTTTGCTACGGAATCATTTCGGTAGGCAGTTAGGTAGTGCGTTCAGAGAGGAAGATGCAAGCGAAGCCCTTGAGGTTCTGCACAGTAGGGCGTTGCGTGCCGACCGCATACTAGAGTGTGCCAACACAGACTTTGCCGAACTCATCAGGGACAAGTGCAACACTCGTGAGATAAGAGAGTGTAATGACTGCAACCACATTGACCACGAAGATGAGGGCACATGGGTGTATGACGGCGACTATTGGGTGTGCGAGTCTTGTTGTGAGGACAACTACACCTACTCAGACAGTCGTGGCACAACCATATCCAATAGTGACTACGAGGAAGACCAAGAGAACGAAGATGAAGACGGCGACCGAATCATCGGCGACTACCACGATAGCAAGCGTGTGCTTGGTCACATACCCTCAAAGTATGACGCATACAAATCGCCTGATAATCCACACCGCCCTATCTTACTCGGCATGGAGCTAGAGGTTGAGGTAAGCGAGGACTACAGTTGCGGTGACAAGGCAGAGGAACTGTATGACGCTATCAAGTATGTCACAGACCACAACGGCGACACGCATCAGTATTGCTTTGCCGAGAGAGATGGCTCACTCAACCATGGCTTTGAGATTGTCACAGGCTACACAGGTCTTGATGTTCACGCCAAGCAATTGCAGTTCTTCAAGTCGCCATGGCGTAATGTGCGTAGCCACGACACACGCACTTGTGGACTCCATGTTCACATTGACAAGGCAGGTATGTCGTTGTTCCATGCGTGCAAGATGGTGTTCTTTATCCACGATAGCGGTAATCAAAAGCTAATCAAGGACATAGCACGCCGAGCTAACGCAGACTACGCACAGATTAAGAACAAGAAAGCCAGCTACCAATGGCTCAAGCGTGCCAAGTCTAGTGGCAACCCACTCAACTACCTCAATGAAGACCGCAGAGAGGCGTTGAACTTTCAGAACGACAACACCATAGAGTTCCGTCTGTTCAAAGGCACGCTACGCTACGAAACCATCATGGCTTGCCTTGAGTTCACCTATGCCACATGGTTCTTCTGTCGTGACACAGGCATCACCGAGCTGACTACGCCTAACTTCATTGACTTCATATCTCAACCACAACAGCGTGAGCACACCAAGTTCTTGCGTGCTTACCTCAGAGAGAAAGGCTACTCACTACCACGCCTAGCATTGGTCAAGCCGAACCCTCGTTCTGCTGACTACAAGCCACAACCTGTTGAGCAACTCGTTGCTTAATCTTTTATTTATTTTTATAGGAGCTTTATTATGTGTTTATTAGTCACTCAGTCTGCCAACTCACCTCGCCTATCTGCCGACTGGCTTGAGGATTTCTATGCCTCTAACTCTGACGGCGTAGGTGTTATGTATGCCTTTGATGGTCGCCTTGTTGTTGAGAAGCTATTGCCCAAAGACGGCAAGGAGTTTGTTCAGTTCTACAACGAGCACATTCATGGCAAGGAGTGTGCGTTCCATCTACGCATGAAGACCCATGGTCACATTGACTTAATCAACTGCCACCCATACGAAATACTTAACTATGAAGACCATGGCATTGACCTATGGCTCATGCACAACGGCATCTTGCATACCGACAACAAGGCAGACATCACCAAGTCAGACACATGGCACTACATCAATGACTACCTACGCCCTATGCTCATTGACAATCCTGACTTTGCCTTTCACCCATCATTCAACGCACTCATCTCCGACCACATTGGCAACGGCAACAAGTTCGTCATCATGGATAGCTTTGGCAGACAGGCTGTGCTCAACGAAGGACAGGGTGTGTATTGGGGTGGGCGTTGGTTATCTAATACCTACGCATGGTCTGCCCCTACCGCAGTATCCAAATCAGTAGAGCAAGACCGCTATGACATGACATTGGCTGAGGAACAGATAGCCACACCACCAGTCAAGTATTCATACACATCATCTAGCTACTCACGCTACAACTCGTTTGGGTATCCGCACATAGACGACTTGGGGTATGACGGCGAGTATTACACAACGACTTATGGCAAGGGTGCGACCATTGCTGATGAGGACTTTGATATTGACGACACCCTCGTTGAGCTAGAGCTTGCAGGGTTCAAGCGTGCAGGTCGTATGTCACGCAGACAGGCAGGCGAGTTCGTCAATAAGTTCGGTGTGGATTCGTTCTTTGAGATTAGCTACATGGTGATGGACAAGTCCATTGACGAAGAGTGGTATGTGCGTGTGATGTCGGACTTTGCGACTGCACGAGAGTGCTTCCCATGGTTGGAAGATGTTGAGAAAAAGCGTAAGTGGGTTAACTAAGAAAGGAGTATGTATGAGTGACTTGATTGTTTTGATTTGTATCTTGTGGGCTACCGCCATGACTGGCGTAGCCTTTCACTACTTTGTTTTATATAACAAGTCTGTCAAGGCAGGCACACGCCTAATGCTAATGCTGATTGGCTTAGGCACAGGGGCAACGACTCTCGTTAAGAATGACGATGGGTCGTTTGTATTTGAAAACGATGAACACAAGATGGTCTTTGGGAGGGCTGACTAATGAATGATTACAACACATTACCAACAACCACAGAAGAGGAAGAAGCTATGAACGCAATCACGCAAGCTAGTGCAGAAGTTCTGCACAAACCACAACCAGACCTTGAGCAAATACTCAAGACGATAAGCGAGCAGTTCACTCTCTTATCTACGGTCATCAGCCAATCTAAAGCCCAACCTGAGGGTGACCAATCCCTGCAAGACTGCGTGGACGCCGTGCTAGAACAGGCTGAGTGGTTCAAAGAAAAGGTTGAGGAAAAGGTTGAAAGGCTTATTGATGATATGGACCACACATATGCCATTGAGACAGCCGTTGAGACGCATTTCAGCAACTCGTTCAGCCTTGACGACCATGTGGACATCACCGCAGAAGTAGAAAGCAGGGTTGAGGACATTGCCGAGGACTTGTTGCGAGACATAGTCACCGAAAAGCTACAAGAGATGCTCAGCACCGCAACTATTACATTCAACAACTAAGGAGGACAGCATGAAGAAGTTTCTCACATCAAAGGAAGTGGCGGAAGTCATAGGGCTTTCGCTAGGCACTACTCAAAAGATGATTGATGGTGGTGTGTTTAAGTTCTTTGTTACTTCTGGTGGGCATCGTAGGGTGCTCACAAGTAGTGTCAAAGAGTATCTTGTTAAACGAAATAAAGAAATGGGGGTATAAGAGCATGGAATTTGAAGACGATGGCAACACTAAGTTCTTCATTGACGATGAAGAGGTGTCATGCGAGAAGTTCAACGACTTCTTCAACGCCCACGATACAGGTTGGTCTGAGGGCACAGATGAGTATGGCACTTTACGATTAACAATTTACAGAGACGATGCGAGGTAAGTATGTTGAAAGTTATTGATGAAGACAAAGAGTATTCATTGGCAGGCGAAAGCTCGCTGATGGTGCAAGACAGGCAAGACCCTGACGACTGCGTGCAAGTAGACGCCAAAGAGTTCTCGGACTTTGAGAGTAGGGTGTGGTTATTTTTATCTAACGAAAGGGAGTAGCTATGTCACTCACATACAGGTATGTTTACTTCCACCATGGGGACAACGAGTGGCTTGCCAACCCCTCCGCTTGTGATGATGAGGGGTGGGACGAAGCGTGGGACAAGCTAAAAGATGGTTGCCCACACCACATTGAGATATCCGAAGAGATATACAACAGTGCTGAGCATGGCGAGATACCTAACTGGATTGATGTAACTATCAAAGACGATGGTGTGCTACCACTCAAACTGGCACGCACTCTTGTCGGCGGTATTGATGGTGCAACATCAATCAACTTCGCCTATTCAAAATATATTGAAGTAGCAGTAAGCCCCGAATGGGGTGGCTTTAACAGAGTGTGCTTAGAAGTTGGCACGCAAAATTCAGTATGGGTTCTCTTTACCGCAAAGCATGGTGGTGAAGAGGTTGAGGTAAACATTAGTGAACAATTTAGACACGCATTAGGAGAATAGTATGCCAATCATTTCATATCAACAAGCAGAAGAATTTTTCAACAAGACAAAGAAACCACCACGCAGTAAGAAGTATGAGGAGAACCAACGCCCTCTGCGTCGTGTATCAGAGAGCCACTTGATGCTACAGAAAGACCCACAGAGTTATGTGTTAAAGGTATGTGGCGTAGAAACTGTGCGGTATCTCAAGCCCGAATCACCTGACAAGTTTCAAGTAGCAGTCAGGGGTATGCGTAACACCTATGAAACAGATATCGCATACAGATTCACAGGTTTGTATAGTGGTATCACCTTGGACACAACAGATGGCACTCATGTGCGTGTGCCCCTCAACCCACGCTATTCAGACCAAGGCAAGGACTTCTCTGCGTTGCTGACATTCAGAGTTAGTGATGGGTTACTGATTCTTGACGAGTCATGGCACGCTGACATCTATACCTTGCGTTCAACCGACGAGGACAAAGAGAAACGCAAGAAGCTCAAGGCTGACCTTGAGGCATACATCACGCTTCAGCAGTTCAAGCTACCCACACTCAAGGAGAACGCCAAGATTGCATCACGCATGGGGCGACCTTTCGGTGAGAGCAACCTGTCGTTCGGTGCGAGGGCTAAGATGTTTACATTCTTACAACAAGATGTGCTACCGCTAGAGCTACCTGAGTTTGCCCTTATCTTTGACGAGCTAGCCCAAGCGACATTCGACACCTTGGCAAGCAAGGTTGTATACAACACAGACAGAAAGCTTATCTACAACACTTGGGGTGCTGACCCTAGCGAGCTTGCGGACAGACGAGAGAAAGCCCAAGACATCGCTAGCGAGATTACGCCTGAGCAGTTCAAGGAAAGTCTCACCAACGCGTTGCTAAAGATAGCCAATATCAGCCAAGGCAGTAGCTCTGTAGCCCTGCCACAGTTTCCCAACAAGTTGCCGAGAAAGTATTACTTGGTAGCTAAGGGTAATTACTAATGAAAGGGGGTATGTAATTTCTATAAAACAGTATGTTATACTTTCTAAAAAGCAGTATTATACAAACCAAACGATGAGGACTATATGCAATTATTAAACTTCAAACAAATAGCACAAGCAGTTAAATCAGTAGGTCACAAACGCACCATCATTGTTCAGGGCGAGAACGGCATCGGCAAGACAGGTGTGTTCCATGCACTTGAGCAAGACCCGTTCTTCTCTAACCATGTGAGCATCAAGCTTGACTGCACGCAGATGAGTGACGGCTCTGTATGGATGCCAGACCTTGACCGAGAGGCAGGCGTATCACGAGAGCTACCCAATGAACGCTTCGGTGTTAGCAAGCTCAATCAGAAGGGTGTAAATGGTGCTCGCCCTAGCTTGGTGTTCTTAGATGAGCTTGCCAAAGCAAAGCAGTTCATCAAAGATGTTCTTGCCCCTATCGTGTATGAGCGTAGGGTAGGTAACTACGAGATGGCTGAGGGTTCAGTTGTGTTCTGTGGAACTAACCTAGCGACTGAGGGTTTGGGCGATTCAATCCAAGCACACTTGCGTAACCGCCTTGCATTCCTCACCATGCGTAAGCCAACACAGGCTGAGTGGCGTGAGTGGGCTATTGATGCAGGCTTATCGCCTGAGGTTATCGCTTGCACAGACGAGCACCCACATTGGTTTGATTCGTTCCTTGACTACGAGACAGGCGGTAAGTTCGCAGGCAAAGACCAATCAAGAGAGAACGACTTCATCTTCAACCCACGCATCGCACAACAGGCATACATCACACCACGCTCATTGCACGCAGCTAGTGACATTGTGTATGAGAAAGACGGCTACGATGCTGACACGCTACAGGCTCTGTTGACTGGCACTATCGGTCGTGCAGGTGCTGAGGCTTTGGGTGCGTTCATTCGCTTTGGTGAGGACACGCCACCATTCAGCAAGATTGTGTCTAGCCCAAGCACTTGCCCTATTCCTACTAACCCTGTCGCACAAATCATTACTGTATTGAAGTGCGTTACACAGACATCTAGCAGAGAAGAGGCTGAGGCTTGCACCGAGTATGTGATGCGTAACCGCAGAGAGTTGCAGTCTATGTTCGCTAACAACATCGCCAACTCAACACGTGCATCGTTGTTCGTAACAGTTGCACCATTCAGAGACTTGATGAATGACAACCGCATCTACTTCGCTACTAAGTAAGGAGAAAGCATGAGTAAAACATGGGACAAGTTAGACCCACACAATCGCATCATTGCGGTTCATGTGGATATCAGTAACAACAAAGACTTCGCAGGTCTATCAGGTGTTGTGTATGTGGGTGACGTCAAGCTAACAGACGAGTGCCCTACTGCAGGCACCAATGGGCGTGATGTTATCTACAACCCTGACTTTGTTATGGGGTTGACACGCAAGCAGTTGCGGTTCGTTGCGTTGCATGAGGCTATGCACAAAGCGTTGCAACATTGCACTACCTACGAAGAGTTGAGCAACAAGTATCCAATGCTCACCAACATGGCGATGGACTACGTGGTTAACGCTACGCTGTTTGAGATTGACCCACACTTCCAGTTCATTGAGAAGACTACAGAGCCTGAGCCTTTGTATGACCCCAAGTATGAGCGGTGGTCATTCGTTGAGGTGTTGCAGGACTTGTTGAAGGACGCCAAGATAGTCAATGTCGGTGGCACTTTTGTTGAGGGTGTAACTGGGCAACCGCTTGACACGCACGAGTTCGGCAAGCTACCTATGGATAGCAAGGAAGCCAAGGAGAACGGCAGACAGATTGACGATGCCCTACGCCAAGGCAAGGTTCTCGCCGACAGGTTGGCAGGAACTAAGTCAGCTAACAACCCGCTAGACCGAGCAACACAGAAGCGTGACACCAACTGGCGTGAGCATATGCGTGAGTGGATTGTTTCTCTGTGTGAGGGTGATGACTACTCACGCTTCTCTCCACCAAACAAACGCTTGCTACCGCTAGGTGTTGTTATGCCTTCGCACTTCAGCGAGTCAACAGGCGAGCTAATCATTGCGTGTGATACATCAGGCTCTATGGGTGCTATATACCCTACTGTGTTTGGCGAGATTGCACGCATCGTTGAGAATGTTCAACCCGATGGTGTGCGTATGTTGTGGTGGGATAGCGAGGTGTGTGGTGACCAATACTTCAAGCCACATGAGTTTGCCAATATCGCATCGTTACTTAAACCTGCAGGCGGGGGTGGCACGTCTCCCGAATGCGTTGTGCAATACATTCGTGCTAAGAAGTATCAACCCAAAGGTGTTGTATGGTTAACCGATGGGTATCTAGATGGTAGTGATGGAAAGGTTGACGTGCCTGCTCTATGGGGCGTTGTTGACAATGACCAGTTCACACCACCGCAAGGCAAAGCAGTTCGTATTTACTCAAACTAACTTAAGGATATTTCCAAATGAAGAAACTTATCAAAGCAGTTCCAACACGTTTTACTAACGCATCATTACATCAAAAGGCATTGACCAATGCTATCAAGTTGCTTAACGCTATCGGTGTTGAGTATGCAATCCAAGACCACGACGGCACAGTTCATGGCAACGGCGTGTTACAAACCAAGTCTAAGCGTCAACCCGCTAAGTATCCATACGGCACGCTAGCTAAGCACGTTCGCCCATACATTGATGCCTGCGGTGTTAATCAAACTGTGACTATTCCTATCGGGCAGTACGACTTGCTACATATCTACGGCTCAGCATCATCAATCGCTAGCAAGGTATGGGGTAATGGTTGCCACAAGATTGGCACGTCAGAAGATAAGAAGAACGTCATTCTTACTCGCACAGAGAAGCTTGACGACATGGACGACTTGTTCTCACAACTAGGAATTAACTAAACATGACTAGATACAACATAGATACCTGTGCGTTATTGGTAGAACTCAGCATCTCCCAATGGACTGCACGCAAGCTAGACCGCTCCACTACTGAGGAGTTGGTCAAGGGCAAGAACGCTCAAGACAAGGGTGCGGCTAGGGTTAACAAGAACCTATTCGCAGGTCGTAGCGAGCTTGAAGTTATTAACCAATACGTTACAGAGACACGTAGCTTTGTGTATGACAACACGTTGCCATGGAGTGACTCAGGTATTCGTCTGCTATCTAGTGCCAAGTTCATGGAATTCAATGGCTTGCTACAAGAGCGTGAGGACAAGTTCTTCGGGCTTGTTGATGAGTTCGTGTCTGTATATCCGTCGCTGATTACTGCACAAGCTATGGCGTTGGGCGATATGTTTAACCGCACCGACTACCCATCAGCAGACGACATCTCACACCGCTTCAAGTTCAACGTCAACTATATGCCCGTGCCATCATCTGGTGACTTTAGGGTTGACGTAGGTAACGAAGCACAGAAAGAACTACAAGCCAAGCTTGCCAAGCTAGCTGACGAGCGTGTTGAGTATGCGATGAAAGACATCAAGGGTAGATTGCTCGAGCATCTCAAGCGTATGTCGGATAGGCTATCCGTTGATTACATCGGCGGTGAAGCTAAGTTACGCAAGTTCCATGACTCGTTGTTAGATAATGCTCATGACTTATGTGAGTTGTCAGGTTCATTGAATATCATTAACGACCCGCAGTTGGAAGATGCACGCAAAGCATTGAAGCGAGCGATTGGTAACATTGATATCAAGGACTTACGCAAGGACGTGGACACACGCACAGAAGTCAAGACGCAGGTCGACGACATACTAAACAAGTTTACTTTTTAAGGGGGTTGTAGAGTGACGGACAGATATAAATCTTGGGACGTTAAACAACTGAGGCTTTGTTTGGGCGGTGTTTATGAAGATGATTGGATAGAGCTTGAGATATTCGACGACAACTCTTTCAATATGTACTGCAACAAAAAGCACAACGGTGAAGTTGAATGGGCTTTCGAAGATGCCGATATAGAAGCGGCTAAACGATTGAGAGATTTTTTAATTTATGCACTAGAAGGAAAATAAATATGAACGCATACGAAAGTCAACCAGTGCGTAATACATACAACGTGTCGTGGCAAGAAGAATATATCTTGGGCATGATTAATCAAGTTGGTGCACTCAACGGCATGCGAGTTATCAATGAGTGCCAGTCAGATACAGGTATGTCTTTAGCCACCGCACACAAGTATCTAAAACAGAACGTAGCCAAAAAACTGGTAAAGCAAAAACGCACAGGTCGTGAGGTGCACTTCTCTCTCACCGACAGGGGCATCAAGTTTCTTAAGGAGCTAGAGAATGCCAGTCGATGAACAAGAAATGCTCAAGCTCATGCGTGAGAACGCGGCGTTATGTAACCTTGAAGCTGAGGTAATCATGGCTCTGAAGGCTAACGCAGTTGGCGATACCGCCATGTTGGAGAAGCAGATAAACCAAATCATGCTTTGCTTACAACGTATTGATGACGTGCGTAAAAGGTATAACACATGACGCCCGAAGCCAAAGTTAAAAAGAAAGTTGTCGATGTTATTAAAAGAAATGATGCTTATTACTTTTTCCCTGCTACTGGTGGCTATGGGCGTAGTGGGGTTCCTGACATTGTGTGTTGCTATAGGGGTGTATTCGTTGGCATTGAGTGTAAAGCTGGCAATAACAAACCTACTGGACTACAAGAACTGGAGATGGCTAAGATAAGAAGCGCAGATGGTTTTACTTTAGTTGTTAACGAAGACAACATTGACGACGTTCAAACATTGTTTGACGCTATAGAAAGGAATTCATGATTAATAAAGAGAATGCATACAGGTTAATAACTGATGCCCTAGAGCTATGCACTGTAGAAGACGCACATCACATGGCAGTTGTTGTGCTTGTCGATGCAGAAAAAGAAACCGTAAAGGTCTACGGCTTGAACATAGGCGAGTCCGAAGTGCCGTTATTACTGGTCGAAGCTGCAGGCGAGGTTGGGCGTAGGTTCTTGGAAGAGAAGAACAGGACGCTACAGTAATGGCTTACATGTTATATGACGAGGACGGCGAGAAGATGCGCGTCGTCCACAAGCTAGAAGAAGCCAAGGAGATTATCAAGACTCGCGCTGACTGGACATACAAGTTCTTTAAGAAGCCTGTCAAGGTGTTTGACTTGAACAATTTTGAGGAGGCTCCGTTTTGAGCGCACCATTTGATAAGGTATTAGTTGTTGACTTTGAAACACGTTGGGATAGAAGCGACTACACGCTATCGAAACTAACTACTGAGCAATACATTCGGGACAAGAGGTTTAAGGCGTTCGGGTTGTGTTTCAAGTGGTTGGACGATGACGTTGAGACTGTAGCTGAATGGGTTGCACACGATGACATACAGGCATGGGTCGACAGCATCGACTGGGCTAACACCGCAGTGCTTGCGCACAACGCACAGTTTGACGTAGCGATTCTTTCATGGGTGTATGGCGCTAAGCCTGCGTTCATCTTTGATTCGCTATCCATGGCTCGTGCTTTGCGTGGCGTAGAAGTCGGCAACAGTTTGGCTAAGCTTGCTGAAACCTATGGGCTACCACCGAAAGGTGATGCAGTGCATAGCACCAACGGCATGGTCGACATACCTTATGAAGTAGAGCAAGAGCTTGCAGACTATTGCAAGCACGACGTATATCTGTGCGAGCAGGTATTCAAGAATCTGATGCATGAAGTTGAGGGTGGGTTTCCTGTCAAAGAGCTAAAGCTCATAGACATGACGCTCAAGATGTTCTGTAACCCTGTGCTTGAACTAGATAAGGAGATGTTAGATGGGGCGATTGCGGAAGAAAAAGAAAAACGTGAGGCGTTGCTCGCCAAGGTTGGGGTGGAAGATGCGGCGCTTGCTAGCAACGACAAGTTTGCAGACGTATTGCTTGGGCTTGGAGTTACGCCACCGAAAAAGGTTAGCAAAACGACGGGTAAAGAAACGTATGCGTTTGCCAAGAACGACGCTCTATTCCAAGCGTTACTCAATTCCGATAATGAAGATGTATCGCTCATCTGTGAGGCGCGTCTTAAAGTTAAAAGCACGCTTGAACGCACACGAGCTCAACGCTTTGTTGACATTGCGCAACGAGGTACGCTCCCTGTTCCTCTTAACTACTACGGCGCCCACACAGGACGTTGGTCGGCAAGCAAAGGCTCGGGGCTTAATCTACAAAACCTCAAGCGGGGTTCTTTCCTACGTAAAAGTATCCAAGCGCCGAACGGTTACACGCTCGTGGTTTGCGACCTCTCGCAAATTGAGCCGAGGGTCTTGGCGTACCTCGCTGACTACCATTCATTGCTCGATATCTTCGCATCGGGTAAAGATGCCTACTCACAATTCGGCGCGCAAATGTTTGGCATTCCAGGACTTAGCAAAGAAACCCACCCTGATTTAAGACAGAGTGCGAAGAGTGCGTTGCTGGGTTGTGGCTATGGCATGGGTTGGGCTAGCTTCAGCGCACAGCTATTAACTGGATTCCTAGGTGCACCACCCACACGATACGACAAACCATTTGCCAAGCAATTGGGAGTAAACGGTATGTATGTGTCAGAGTTTGTTAGTTGGGAACGCAACCTTGAGATGATGGCTGAGATACCACGCACGTGTGCTGATGATGAGTTGCTTGTTCATTGCTTGTCAGCCAAGAAGATTATCGACATCTATCGAGAGAAAGCACAACCTGTTGTGGACTTATGGGGTCTTAGCAATGACCTGATAAAACATAGCTTGGTTGAAGGCAACGAGTATCAATACAAGTGCTTGACATTTTCAAAAGAAAGCATAAGATTACCGAGTGGGCTATCATTACGCTACCCTAATTTAACTGGAACCGCCGATGCAAAAGGTAGAATCCAGTGGCATTATGGCGCCGATGAGAAATCAATCAAGAAGCTTTACGGCGGTAAGATAGTTGAAAACTTCGTGCAAGCAGTAGCACGATGCGTAATGACAGACGGCATGCTCAGGATACAAAAGAGGTATTCCTGCGTATTAACCGTGCACGATGAAGTTGTAGTGTTAGTCCCCGAGGACGAAGCCAAAGAAGCTGAGGCTTGGGTTTTAGAACAAATGGTGGTTGAACCATCTTACATGCAAGGAATACCGCTTGATGCGGAAACAGGTTGTAACAAACGATATGGAGAAGCTAAATGAAGATACCTAAAAGTGTCATGGTCGGCGAGACCGAGATAGTTGTACAACAACCCGATGGGTTGAAGCTTGATAAGGACGTATGCCGTGGCGCATATTACCGTAGCGACAACAAGATTATTGTTGCCAAAGGAAACCCTGAGCGCAATTATTTATACGACGTTGACGAGAGAGCCAATACCTTTTGGCACGAACTCACTCACGTAATCCTACAAGACATGGGCGAAAGAAGACTTAACGCCAACGAGAAGTTTGTCAGCGCCTTTGCCGACCGACTACATCAAGCTATCAAGACTGCGAGGTTTTAAATGGAAGAGATTGTTAAAGACGACAAAGCTTGGGTTGCTAAGCTAAGAAACTTTTTAATCGTGTTACTGGTTGGCTTTGCCATCGGCAGCATGGTATCTAACGCTACGTTTACCTATCAACTGCAACAAGACTGCGACACCATGAAGCAGTTCCGCATCGGTAAATTAGCCTATACATGCATAGTGAAATGAAAGGCAGAAAGCCCAACCAAGTTCAAGGAGTTGATTACGATGGCATGAATCAGCAACAGGTTGCAGACGCGTTGGGCATTAGCCGAACCGCTGTGCAACAGATAGAGAGGCGTGCGTACAAGAAGTTTAAACGTGCGCTAGCAAAAAGGCTTAAACATATTACCGATTTACTATGACCCCGCAAGAACAACAGAGAGAAGAACGTGAGCAACGAGAACGAAAAGACCGAGAGCAAAACGATTGACAGAGAACAAGTCATTCTTTGGGCATACGAAGCAGGCTTCCCAAGCAACTACGTGCGAGGTGAAGTAGCAAGATTTGAAACGTTAGTTAACTTAGTTAAGAAATACATGGAAAGGGATTACAAATGAGCATTGAAACAGTAACAATTAATAAAAACAAACCAAGCTTGATGATTGCAACACCTATGTACGGCGGTATGTGTACAGGGCAATTCATGGTCGGTGTATTACAGACCATCAACAAGATGCAATCCGTAGGTGTACAAGTCTACTTCGTACAGATGGGCAACGAGTCTTTGATTACACGGGCACGTAATGAACTTACCCGCATATTCTTGGAGCAAGGGTTTGATTACCTAATGTTCATTGATGCCGACATCGGCTTTGATGGTAATGCGGTTGCTCAGTTAATGGCGGCGGATAAAGATATTGCTTGCGGTATCTACCCCAAAAAAGAAGTTGACTGGGTTGCAGTTGAAGGCGCAGTTGCTAAAGGTAGACCCACGGGTCTAAAAGATTACTCAGGCGCTTTTCTATTGAACCTTGCTCAT
>JACCDO012356046.1_pt1 | contig 24719 bp, 18 predicted proteins | sample 7446101 | NCBI WGS metagenome assembly JACCDO01 (sample SAMN15323440, study PRJNA562643) | freshwater metagenome | isolation source: river surface water | place: USA:Blue River Watershed | collected 2017-08-16 | reverse complement strand
GCGAGGGCCGTACTTCTGATCGAGGGCGAGATCAGAACACTATGCGAAGATGACTGCGATGAGAGCAAGACTGAATAATGAGAAATGTCTGAGGAGTGTTGAGTATTCTTGTTGATTCTGCAATTGATATATACCTCAGGCACCTAATAGGGCCCAGCAAAGCCCTATCAGAACTTCTCGTGTAACGCGGGGGTAAACATAAAGACAAGTGAGTAAACAGCAACGAGTTACGAGTATATTCTCCTAGTTAATAACGGATCTTTCACTAATCCCTTCCCAATCGAAGTACCGGCAGATCCAAAATAATTTCCGTCTCGAGTCGACCATACCAAGGTATAAAAAGTACCAAGAAGATAAGATGGAAAGCGTCGCGTTGAGTGCAAGTGCGTCTTCTGGTCTTGTCGGTCTGAACAGCCTTACTCCCGATGAAGTACAGGTCTGCACTCTCTAACACTTACTCTCTCACTCTTCCGAATTAAAGCACTTATTCATACTTTTACTCACTCGTTCATATTCGATTCCTTCCTTATTCATTTCCATGCACTTACTCATTCATATTCGTTTAATCGCTCATTGTAGGAGCTTTGTAAGTACACCTTGCAATGTGTAATAACAGGGTCTTCGGTACTGCCAGTAGAGAATATACCTAATGAAGTAGTCGATTCATTCAGTGTATTATTGTTGGAAGCCGGAAAGATGAAGGCAAGTGTTGATCAGTTGAAACAGGTTTTAGTTGAAAATGGCATCAAAAAAGATAAAGTTGCAATAATTGAAGATTTATATAATAACCATTTGACCAACATAACCAGGCACTTGGAATACACCGCAATCTCTTTCCCTTCGATTGTGGGCGTGGAATGGAGATTAGACTACTCATTACGTTCCAAACATGGTGGCAAAGTTAATATGCCCCTATTCTTTGTGTCATTACAAGTGAACGACAATGGCGTTGTTAAAAATATTGATTTAATTTGCACTAGGGAAGAGTTATTAGATATGTTAGCGAAAGTGAAGGATGCTGTGAAGCAGGTGGAGAAGGTGATGAACATGTCCATAGAGAATGATTAGTTGTAAATTAATCAATACAAGTGAAATCTTCTATATTGAACTCAATTTGTCTAAAACTAGTTCCTTTGAGTGGTTCACATACGATTGGTGCTGCGATGATTGCTGATTTGTCATCAACCTTCATTGACTTTTTGCTAGGTTCATTAGTTTTTACTTCCTCTGATTTCCTTTTCACGGCAGCGACGGAATTGCTAGTGGCTACACTCACTTTCGTTGGTGAATGAGATGGTGATTTATTGCCCGATTTCTTTGATTCTTTATTTTTCTCTTGACTTATTATAGTACGCAAGTATGTCATATCGCCATTCTTACATGCATCAGGGAAGCCTCGGGATACAATGGCTTTTAAATGCATAGTGATGTATACCTTACTATCTATCACTGCTGCCTCATCAGGTTGTAGCTTTTCCCTCTCGTGGTTGGACATATTACTGCGACAAATATTAGTATGATGAACATACAACTGTAAATGCTTATCTATTGCTGATAGTAATGAGCGCATTGCTGGCTTCCAAGAACAAGTCCACTTATAATCCACTTTGGGCTTACTCTTCACTCCGTCAGTCGATATATCCAATTGTGACTGAGAATCAGTAGCGGTCAGTTCAGTGTTATCATGGGAGATATCCGTGTTTGATGGAGCAACAAACGGCACAATATTGTTCTTTGCTTCGTGGACTAACTCATCTGTTAACCGCGAATATTCCTGCAAATGATGCTTTGCATCGCGTTTACCACGTATGCACGTCAAGTACGATTTCATGACTTTAGGCTTTTGGGTGTCGAGAATCGCCTGGGATATTTCTTCAAAATAACCAATATGTGTATTATTATAGATTTCCGGGTTGTGCTGACGCACCAAGTCATCCAGAAGTAACAAGTAACCGTCTAAGGCATCTGGAATAAAGTGAAACTTTCTATTGTCATTCATTGATTTGAGTCTTTTCACTTCTTCTTTCACTACATCTATTCCTCCTTTGACACTTTCGGCTGCTACGTATTCGGGTTTTGGAATATAGGTTCTAGTACGCTTTTGTTTGTCATCAGCACCACTTACTTGTTTCTCAGAAGAATTGTTCGATACAAGCCGCGTTGGTGATGTTGATGAAATTGTTGAAATTAGTTTATTTAATGGTGTTGTGGATTGCGATAACATAGCTCCTCCACCACCCGCTGATTGTGGTGTTTTTGCTTTCACTGATGACACTTTATTGTTTGTCGCTGAAGAGTCCTTTACTTCATGTACCGACACTTTCTTGACTGGCTTAGACGAAGCAATACTTCTAGCTGTATTTACATCTAACGATCCTTCAGAGACGAAAAATCCAGAATGTTTCGTCTCATACCTCTTTGCTTCCACCCTCAAGACGACTGCATCTTCACTATCATCAACAAACCAATCCTCATGATCATACACGTCATCTCTATTCCTTCTTTTCTTTTTCACTGGGTTATTATTAGCATCATCATTGGCAATTATTGATGCATCCCCGTTATTATTGTTCGCGCCTTCAGCATCGCTACCACTGTCACTATTTTCTTCCTCGAGTGCATCGTCATCATTATCTTCGTCTGCTTCATGATATCCTTTGATTGCAAGCACGTAAGTAAATATGAATAAGAAGCGTAGGTGATTGGACGGATTGGACGGGGCTTACCATAACCACACCATTTCCTTTCTAATCTTGCTAAAAAATCACCTGATATTCCACCTTTATTACTACCAACACTTTTTTCAATTGGTTTCTTTTCGACTGCTTTTATTGTAGCAGCTCCCTTGAGCTCCTTCAACAAACATTTGTAATTAATGTCCATGAAATCATTTGGGTTACCTAATTTTAATGTTACACTCATACAGCTCACGGGACCCAATTGACGAAATGTCACATTATTTTCAATGATAAAGTCCTTGAATACACTCATTTTAAGATAAACGCGTATCCCGAGGACTCACTCAGTCACTCACTAACTCAGTCTCAAAAACCAATTTTTTAAAAATAAAATGCAGTACCAAAAGAAAAAATAATAGGGTACCGGCGTAAGAGAATGTTTCAAAGTAAATATTTGAAAGTTTGAAAGTCGAGTAATCAAAATAGTGATACAGGCAGACATGAGCACGAAAGATAGCAAGAAATGGAAACAAATTAGTTACAATACACGTTCACAATACGATTCTAGCTAGTAATCCCAACTCTTTCCTTGTAACTTACACATTCATTCACTCACATAGGGCTTATTATCCAGGAAATTAATGTCACTAGGCTGCGATGCCATCTGTATTTTCTGAATAAAGTTATATTTTGATTCAATTTCTTGCATATACTCTTCCATTTCCTCATTCTGATCACTTACTTTAACATTTATCTTCCTTTTGATACTTTCTAATCTATTCTTGTGTGATCCTCCATCCCCGAGTATCTCAGGACCCGCAGCAATTATCTCTCTACTATTACTTCGGTAAGTAATAATTTTATCTTTGTCATTAAATAAGAATTCAATATCATCTGTCCCACCAATAGGCACGGCACTTTTTGCTTCAACGTGAATATAAGTACTAGGAACAGTCTCCACCACCTTAAATAGTGGATCGCTCTGGATCACTTTGAGGAGATTGTTATACATCGATTCGACATCGCCATTGTATAACCAGGGAGGTGAAAACTTATCAAGTGATTTGACAGACGAGGTTGAGAGGCAATTGGACTTGGCCTTGCACGACAGCAGTGATCCGTCCTTCATACCATAGTATGGCGTTCCATCAATTGCTCCTGTCGGCCTATTTAATGTAAATATCAATAATGAAGTAGCGATTGTATTTCGTGCTATTCGCCAGGTGTGAGAGCGACACACCAGCACCAAGACCAGAAACCAACGCAAGAAACTGACACTTTTTTTCATGCTAGCAGCACTCCTCTGGCAACGGATTTGAGTTAATAAATGGAAAAACTACCGAGTCGAATCTATTCAAATTCCTACACTGTACACGTTAATCGCATGAGATGACTCATTTCATTTTACCTTAGGTAACCAAAATTACGGACCGGTGACAAAACCCCTGGCACTGTTAGAACTGTTTAATATACAATCAAGACGAAAACTCAATGTATTGGCAATATACTCTAAGCTTGGCACAAGACCGCAAAAACTTTTAAGAAATTCTTTTGTAACTAATAAGTAACTAAATCCGGAACTAATAATCTAATAGGCACTTAGTTTTACCACAGATTAGTTAGTAGTAATAAGACAAGAAAGTACTTGTTGGTTGCAATTGTGGCGATCTCACTTCTAGATTTTAAATGATCAAACAGTTTCATTTCACTACAAGCAACGTTTTCTTCTCAGTATTCTTTGATATAACAACTTTAGTCATAATTGATAAGCTGTCGCATCCATCAAGTTTAGGGTTTTCTACAAAGTGGTTTATTAATTACTACTTGAACACATTCTGTCCTTTTAAATAAAATATACATAAAATCCACAACCCTTTTGGGCCCGGTATTTTTCCTTTTGACATAACTTTTTAAAAAATATATGGGTGCCTAAGGTAAGAAAGGTACATGGGATCGGCGTTTTCTGGGACGGAGTCCGACCCGCGTCTGGCTAAGCTATTGAAGACATTCCTGCTGACAAAAAGTGAGTATATATCTCTGAATATCACGCAGTAATCACTTAATAATCGACCACTAATCATGATATTAACTTTAACTATTATTCTAGGCGATATAAGTCAATTTCAGTCTTATTTTAACCTTCTTGATAAGTCCAGGAGTGGCTATGTAAAGTTTGATGATTTTTTTGCGGCGTTAGAATACGAAAGGAATAGTTTCACCGATGAACTAGTTGATTTGTTTTCAATAGAATTTGAAGAACCAGAGTTTGGTTTAAACGATTTTATTGTTTTTATATGCAACTATTGCTTTTTTGAAACTTCTGAAGTCATTAGATTTCTGTTGTACATGTATGACTTACTTACTTACTTACTTAAACACTTATTCACTGACTCACTCATGTAGGTACGATATTGATAAGCAAGGTTACATAGCACCCGATGATGTCAAGTCAATGATGAATGTCCTTCATAACATAGTTGCGCCAGATACTGTACGAGGCACCGTGAAGAAATCATGGCGTGAGTTGACATTTAGTGCTGATAATAAAGTTGATTTCAATGATTTAATTGATATTAATCGGAAATTTCCTCTTATTTTCTCACCCGCATTTAATTTGCAGATGACTATGATGCGTCATTTTATGGGTGAATCGTGGTGGATAGCAAAGAAAAGGGCGTTAGTTGATTTCAAACAAAAAGCTGATAGATTGTTGAAGAAAAAGGAGGAACGTAAGAAAAGAAAGGAACGCAACAAACAGAGTCGTAAAATAATTAAGCAAATGGGCGCATTCAAGTATTACTTATGCCCATGCATACGTCATTTGTATGATCCAGATTACGAGAGTCAATGGATGAGTTCTTCGAAAAGAGCTGAACGGGAAGCAGCATTGAAAGCAAAGCGACGTCAAGATGAGCTAGAAGCAAAGAATCCTAAAACACACGCTTGGGACATGTACGACAAGAAGATTAATCCGGAGAAAGGCGGAAAAGCGGAGATTGTGGTAGAAAAGTATGAAAATACTGAAAGGTTTCGTGAAGAACGACAAAATAATCGTGCAGACCGTAAACGAGAGAGAAGGCATGAAGAAAAACAAATTTAATGACTATTGGTCGTGCTTACTTACAGGACGACTTGCGATGCTTCTCGATGGTATTTGTTGCTTTCAGATGGAACAAAACAGCATCATCAAGTGTAAAAAATTTGATAGGTAATCCAGCTTTCATCAGTATTGCGCCGCTTAGTTGTATCGATTTATAACCCAATTGATAGATCGGGTCCTTACTACGCTCAATACGCAAGTTGCTTGAAGCTTGGAAAATATTATTCGGCATCGGCTCTGTTATCTCGTAGTCATATTCAGGTATTAGTCCTTGGCAATGCAAGCGCGGAACCAGGATACTCCAGTGATCACTATTGAGATTAAAGGCGAATATAAGAGCTTCCGTTTTGTCCCGTTTCACAAACATCCAAGCTGCATAATTGACATCGAATGGTGACCACAAGCGATAGAAGTCTCCCCAATGTATGATTGGATGGTGCTCCTTGAACAAGTTGATTAGTGATCGGAATATTTCATTATCTTCCTCGTTTGTTTCACTCAAATCTAACTCAAATCCGAAGCATCCTGATAGAGCTACGAAACCCCTGGTGCGGGTACTGGTGGCAGCGCCTGTAATATGATTAGGTGATTGAGAAACGTGGCAACCCATAGAGCGAATTGGGTATAATAAACTTGAGCCATATTGTATCTTTAACCGTGACGACGCATCTGTGTTATCGCTGCACCATATCATCGAGCTATAGTACAGCATGCCTGGGTCAAATCGGCCACTGCGATGATAAAAGATTTCGTAAATTAGAGATGTAATAACGGCTATTGTAGAAGCTTACCCGCCCGAGGAACACGTTTCGATGAGTAAATTGGGATATGCTTTTGTAATCTCATCTAATATCTCATACAGTCCCAAGACGTATCGGTGGCTAGTCTCCGCTTGCCACGTCACTACATTCGTCGCTAAAGACTCGGTAAATAGCTGCGCATCAAATTCTTCGTCATTTTGAGGGCAACAATGAGCCAGTAAGTCTGGTTTCGTATCGGGTTTCGTTTGTGGATGAATTCGTGGATTGTTCGCAAATCTTTGGGAAAACACCTCGGATAGTGGTCTGTTCATATCCCATTTTATGTAGGCGATATTTGCACTGTAAAAGTATTATTAGTGTCTTTTGTGGAGAAATTTAGTGACTTACCTATCGAGTATATCTTTGATGGTTCGAATCAAATACTGTCGCACGTCACTGCGCGATAAGTCTAATACTAGCTGGTTTCTGCCTACTTGCACCTGTCTCGCAGGTAAACGCAAGCACCAATCCGGATGATTTTGAAATAACTCGGAGTTAACACTGATGCACTCCGGTTCTAGCCATAGCCCCAACTTTAGTCCTAGTTCATTAACGTCGTTGGCAACCGCCTTCAATCCGTTAGGAAACTTGCGTTTGTTCTCAAACCAATCACCCAAAGAAGATGTGTCATCACTCCGTTCCGAAAACCATCCATCATCGATCACTATGAGGTCAATTCCCATAGTAGCCGCCTTCTTAGCCATATCAAGAATCTTGCTATGATTTACGTCGAAATATAGCGTCTCCCATGTGTTCAGCAGTACAGGCGGGTTACTAACAGCCCATGCTATCTTCGGAATCAGGTGGAAGTTAAATAATCGATGGAATGTACGAGATAATGAGCCCAAACCAGTTGAACTTCGTGCTATTATGACTTCAGGGGTGTAGAATTCTGAGAAAGGACATAAGAACCAACTAAATCCTTCCGGATTAATGCCACAATTGACACGCACTCTTCCCATTTCATTCATTTGTACTTCGAATGAATGGTTGCCGGAATAAAGTAAGCTGAATCCAAGTGCCTCTCCACTACATTCATTAGGCTCACCAATCGTTACGGCAACAAATGGATTATGCTGATGACCAGACACGCCTCTTGTGCTAGCAAAAGAATTCATACCGTGTGTTATCTTTGTTTCAACTACATACCGTTCCCTAGCCCAACTTCCACACAGTTTGACGATGTGATATTCTTGATTACTGGCTTCCATATCAATCGTAGATGAAAATGCCCGCTCGATTACCTTTCCATATATTTTTTCATAGTCCCTATTGTCAATATTACGAATGACGACGCGACGGGTAATGGCATCATAGTTATGCAGAGCAACGTATATTAAATCTACTTCCAATCCTGATCCTTTATCTTGCATAGTAATGGTCAAAGTAGTAGCATCACGTTCGTCGAGTCGTAATGATGGTAAATGTGATGGTAATTTTTCTTTACCACGAATAATTTGATGCGATTTGTATCGTAATGGACTTATTGCACATCCTTGAAAGTTGTCAATAACTATGAATGAAGGAGATCGATAATCACCCGTTCCTTGGTCACTATACTCCAAGCACATTTGACCTTTACCAAGATTACCTTTATAGCTACGATCATATACTCGTCTACGATGTGTGGACTTGGGGGGACTCGAAAATAACTCACTGGTAGTTTCCGGAATGTATAACTCTGACAAATTACTGGCTGATTGTATTCTGTTCTTCATTCTTGTAGGTGTGGAGCATCTTGCACTATTTCTCTCCATAGCAAAGTCAGAAGGAATGCCTGGTGAGAGCAAATCGGGACTGCTTTTCGCTGTTGGTATATTCGTTTCATTTTCTTGTGTAATTTTATTATTTTGATTTTGATTTAGATGGATTGCATTCATCGTCTTCAGTCTCCATGCTATATTCTCTTTTCTCTTATCTTCAATATCAATATTTTGTGCTTTTACTCTCCATGTTTCCGCAAGTTCATCTAATGTTTCGTGTTTCGGAATAATTATGTCTGACTTGTGACCCTTGGGACTAGCCGTGTATTCTTTGGTCAAGAATGCGGTGGAGCGATTAACCAATGATAAATATCGCAAATCGTATCCTGGAGGTAATGCATCACCAAAATATAAATGTTGAAGCGATAATTCCGGTGTAATGCAAAAGCAGTACAAAGAGCTACCACAATGGATCTTGAAGGTCTTGAATTTCTCCTCGAAGAAGATGCGTTCCATTGGACTGTTTATGCATATATAAGGTATTTTTATCTTTCTTAAAATAACGGGAACACTTCTTTTTTGATTCGCTTGATTGAGGTCCTACACGATTGATGACAGAATCCACTCGCTGCGTTGAAGTGCGCTAGTGGTAATCAATATGTCTCAATTGTGTTATTTACCTCCTTACTGGCTCAGAGTTCTATAGTTTAAATTAGATTGCATGGACTCTGGATATCTGTAGCATGATCTATTCACTCAAATCTAAGTGAAAATAAATAATTTAGTCGATGATGTTACCGCATATTAGCGCAAGTAATTATTAAACGACCCTCTATTTAGTCTGTTTAATTATGAGTTTAACGGATTTATGATACTTTATATACTGTACCGGCGCATCAGGAATGAAAAACGGCGATGTCCTGATGCATGCAAAAAGTATCCAAGCATCAAGAGAAAGATGGGCAACAACACCTCGGTCTTCTCTAGCGGCGCCGCCATCTCCATGTCCCTCAAAGGAGGCGGCAATGTCAGTGGTGGGGAGGCTCTTGAAGGAACTGTTTATTGTGAGGTATTCAAAGATAAAATAGATTGTGATAATGTTACCATTGAGTTTGTGGGACAAGAAAAGACACAAGTGAGATATGAATCAGGTAGTGGTAAACACAGACATACGCATTATGCGCATCAAACTGCGGATATTATTCGTGCGAATTATTTTTTACATCAATGTAATGACAAATATATTTACAAGGGTCGTTATGAATTTCCATTTAGTATTCAACTAGCTAATTCATTGCCTCCGTCATTTTATCATGGCGAAAGCGGACATTATGCCCAAATTGTGTACTCATTGGAGGCCCGTCTCCATCGTTATGGTGCTTTATCATGGGATGTAAAGAATGTGGTACCATTAACTATGTATGGTAATAATGCTCAAATCATTCCAAATCCTGTTTGCATTGAGCCCGTCACCACTCGAGTCAAGTACTGGTGCTGCATTGATAAGGGTGCTATGTCATTGGGCACAAAGGTAAATAGTGCTACAATTAGAGCAGGTGATAATGCTGTTGTTGATTTTGCTGTTTATAATAATTCAGAAGCAACCGTCAAAGCTATAGTTGTTGCTGCAAGTACTCGTATTGGAGTACAAGCTGGAATTCATTCCGCTTCTATGACTTTATCAGTTATTGACAAAAGAATTGATAAACAAGATTTAAAACATGTTGATAAGACTAAGAGGGAAGCTGCTGCTGATGAGAGTCAAGTAAATGCATTACTCAAAAGTGAATTAGATAACGCTGCTAACAGAGTCTCGTTCCCTGTGACTACTACTCCTACATATTTAGGTGCAATTATCAATGTCAAAACTTGGTTAGATACTTCAATCAGAACCCCATTTTGTGTCGATGATCCATCATTACAAATAAATATCAATGTTGTTGGTGCTACTAAACCAGCAGGTGGACCAGTTGCCATCCAGAATGAGAACCATTTCGATCTTCCTGCTGATTGGAATGCCAAACGTTCCGATGAAGTTAAGTTTAACAATAATAACATTAAGAGAGGTAATAATGAACTCTATGCAACCTCGAGTAACATACCATCAGCACCTGCGGATCCAAATATTAAGTTTTTATGCGATGGACTGACATCTTGCTTTGATGAGTTACCTGTCGTATCTGAATGGGTTACTTATGGTGATCTATCTGCACTCACACCAGATAACTTTACTCAAATCTTTACACTTATTCGCAATGCGTACAACTACTCTGCAGTAGCTGCAATTTTGGGTAAAGCTATGCAAGGAAGCAGTTGCGGTGGGGTGACATGTGCCCAGATCGCTGGTGCATTAAATGCTATCCAAGCCTATGATGCAACTACAAGGGTAACAATTGCCACTGCATTTCACAGTTATTGCAAGAACAGAAGTGATGCAACTGACGTTTTTACACCACTTTTTCCAAATGCACCATTCAATTTAAACCAAGTTCTTGCTTTATACCGTTAAATTGATGTTTTGATTAGATAAATAAATTACATTATACAATTATGGGTTTCCCGTTCTCTGTGTCTATGTATCCAGCCATTTTATCATTGGGATGTCATCACCTCTACCCAATGGTGGTGGGAATCCCATTTTCGCCAAGAAGCTTGCAGAGTCTTGTAAGCAAGGCTTGAGGCTGATGACGATGACAGCCTTGGAGTTCGTTGTATGTATTAAAATACCATACCTTACATGATACCTATTGTAAAGGCCGGTTTTAATCGAAAGCAAACCCAAATTTCGGGTCAGTCTTGAATACCTGCATGTACCTCTGTGAATGTATTAATACAGCTTCATCCAACACATCAGCCCTTAAGTCAAGTCTGCAGTCAGTCTTTTCAATAACCATCATCGCATCAATCGTCACAACCAAGTAGTCGATCGACAATGTCATTTGATGATTCATTGATTCATCTGATTAGATTGAAACAATTAACAACAATTTCTTACCGTACCATAATTCTTTTAAACAGCACCAATACATACCACTAGACTGATCAGTGATTAGAGTGTAAGTGGTAGTGTCACAAAATGTGCAACTCGTTGGTGATAAGCGTATATGTATTTGTGGCTGCTATAACTTTTCTTGTTTACAGGTATATTGTACTAGATCGCAATCTTTCGTTAAAGTTGTATCAATTCACCAAGGAGAGGGTATCAAATCCCACTGTTAAGAAGAATTATCTTAATACAAGCAGCAACAGGAGCGAATATTCTTACGATGAACCAAATAGCAACGAGATTGATGTAGTCATAAAATGGTTTAATGCATCGGATCCGCAATGGTTTCGAACATTTAAGAAATATGCAACACGACTTAATTTAATAAATCGTACCAGTTCAAATGAATTATCATCTCGGTATACAACATCGATCGAAATTCACCTTAATTTGATAACATTATCAGTCTTTGCACCATGGATACGACACGTTTACATAGTTTCAAATCAAAAATTTGATATTCACAGTTTTTTACCATTAGAATTTGCTCAAAAAATATTATTTGTTAAAGATGATAGTATAATTCCACCTCAGTTTATTCCATTATTTCATTCAGAAGCCATAGAGTCACATATTTACAAAGTTCCAGGTTTGTCTGAACTATATGTATATATGAATGATGATATGATGTATAGTAGACCAGTGCGAATAGAACAATTTCTTGATACAAGGACAAATATATTACACGTTCCTTCTTATTATAAAAATGATACATGCGAAGAATATAACCTAAATATAAGTCGAGAATACTCACAAGTTTATTATAATACCGCCAAATTATTTGCATTAAAGTTTGGTGTGTGCTATCCTTTTACCGCACATGGCCATTTTCCTTATTATCAATTGAAATCGGCTAATAAAGAAGTATCAACAATATATGAGCACAACCTTAATATACTGTCTGAACAAAAATTTCGTACGACGTATCTATCGCCAACGAATAATGTGTCATATCGCTCTTTAGAGAATAATGGCAGTTTCAATAGCCTTTACTTATCAAATTATTTAAGCGCATATAGAAACAAATTAAAATTTGTGAGACAATATCCAAAACATGCACTAATAGTAAATTGTAGTCGTATTGCTCAGGCATTTAGGAATGATAGTCTATATCATTCCGTAACGCTGCAAGAATTGCCTCGTTGCAATAATATACCGGAAATTTGCGAAAATATTATTAGTTCAATATACTTGTATTATGTTCCTGGTGATTCAAAGGATAGACAAATGAATTTGGATAAAGCATTATCTATGTGTGCGTCCTGCAAACCATTTGACTGCATTTATAAGCCAAATTTTGACTTATAGAGTGTGTTTAAAGTATTAATTGCTCGTGTAGCTAGTAACTGTGTATAATAATGTACGTATTGGTATAATCGAATATAATTTATATTTTTGAATACTGTATTCCACACACATCGTCTTCACTATGGAGCTTCCAGTCTGTTGCTTTGCTGATATTTGGTAACACTTTAACAAGACCCACACGCAATTTTATAATACTTTCATTTTGCAATACTCGTTGAAAATCAATACATTAAAATACAAGAATAACATTTATTTTACTGGGTACAACACTATTATTCGTTCGTATTTACGAACCAACTTGGTAAAATGATTCCGTTTACCTACATGCGGCATGTAAAATATTCGCAACAAATGCACTTCCACCTTGAGAATTATGAATAGTTTTATTAACATTTCTGCATAGATAATGCATGCCGCAAACATCGCCGGTTAGGTTGCCTTTCAGAACACTGTTGGTTTGAATGATGTCAAAATGATTCGACGGAAATTTTGACATTTCTTGAATCAAATATTGGGACAACGTGTCGCTGCTAGGATTGGTGTTCCGACCCATGGTCTCAAACTGAAAGCAGTTACGCGGGTACAGGCATCTGCGATACGGCAACGGCAGTATAATAACTAATTTAATTCTCTCGCTACATCCCTTCTCATAAAACGTTCTTAATGCGTTAATCAATGCAGGAATATAATTCTTATTTCGCATTAGGTAACGCACTGATGCATCACGTAAATCCCAAGAACCGAATTGAATAAAATGAACCGCATTTGAATCACTTGATGAACAGGATATGCTCGTGATATACTTCACTACTTCAGGAATAAAATAAACCGCGTGGTATTGGAAATTAGACACTGATGAATCAGCATGCTGGTGACTTAATCGTTTCAAATATGAACCATATTTATCACTAAAATGTTTATTGGCCAGAAAATCCCATACAAAACGTTGGTGTGATTCTCCTACGATGTGGATATAGGTCCTTGCTACACATTTTATTAATGTATCTCTCGATGTCGTGTTTTCATGACGAAGATCATAATAATACAACGGAATTGTCGCGGCCTCAGGTCGCGTCCAGATTCCAGTTATACTTTTCACTGATTTACTCTCATAACGTACATCTATTACGTCCGACCATTTTAAAAAAACTATATTGCTTTCACTAATTAATTTTTTATTGCGATTTATTATAGGGTAGCAATATCGCTTTTCAGAAGTAATTGGTACATCTAATATGTATGATACATTTCGGTAACGCTGAGTTGCATCATCATCAGTATTGAATCCGTCAAAATGCTCATAAAGTAACGAAATACTAATATTCATGCAAAACGATTTATATATCTTGGAGTGAACCACAGCGGGAATGTAGCATTTTATTCTATAGAAATTATTAAATAAATCATCAGTGCCACATGTGACTAAGAATCGATCATTTTTAGCTATCACGTAGAAGCTAGCACCTCCCAAAATTTTTGTCGTTGACGAGCAATTAGCTTGTTGGACCATTAATTCAACTAGCAATCCATTTTCTGGAGAATACAATATACTCCCGGTTGCCACATTGTATTTGCAATCTTGAGCCACTCTATGGACATATGTATCATTTGAGACGCTTATTCCTAGTATTTTTCGATTCCACAAATTTTCTCTCTTATATTTACTAGTTTTCTGATCGAAGAGTTCAGTGATACAACCACGCCGCATTTCACGATCCTTATTTGGGTTATGATTAAAGGTATTGCTACAATCATCACCACTTACTAAATAGTCGCCATATTGTTTGGTGAGATTTTCAAACCGATAAAATTGATCTAATTCATTCCCTTCTAACCCCAAGCTTTTATACAAAGTAAGCGAATTCCCCGAAACAACAGCAATTATGACTATCCAAATCCGAAGTAACATTGACAAAAAGCAAATAATGGGATAATTCTGTTGGCGTATTCGACACACTTTTGCGACTCTTCTTGGGACACCGCGCCTATAACTGTCCGCCTGCGTCAAGCAAGGAGTTCCCCGTACTCGCTATTCGTCTGATTCTGTAAAGCAATTATTAGGAATTGATATTGGTGGCACCAAATGGACTCAGTGTCGCAGTAGTGGTGGCGAACACAGTGATCTCTAATGTGGTGACAAGATTGTAGATGATTCGAAGTGACTTTGTCTGACAGAATCTGACAGAGTTATCCTCGGGCCCCTGGTCAGGACTGATGAGTTTCTTAAAGCATCAGACTGTCAGAGTCTACCATATGTGATATCACACCGCCTCATTCTGGGCGCAGACTGCCAGCCGCGCAAGGCACTTTCCAGAATTCGTAGGTACCGGTATAGTCAAAGTTGGCACCTACTACGGTACCAAGATCGTAAAGTTTGTACCTGGTGGTATGCGCATAGGACACTACTCTTTTTAACTAGCACAACTACTACTAGCAAAGCTATTATAATTACTACTACCATTATTATTTGTTACCTAACGTTACTGGTGCCAATAAGACTGTTCACGAATTAAAGGTGTGAAAACGAGAGAGACTGAGTAAAAGATTTAAAGTAATTGCCACTGCACTTCACAGTTATTGCAAGAACAGAAGTGATGCAACTGACGTTTTTACACCACTTTTTCCAAATGTACCATTCAATTTAAATCAAGTTCTTGCTTTATACCGTTAAATTGATGTTTCGATTAGATAAATAAATTACATTATACAATTATGGGTTTCCCGTTCTCCTTCCTAGTTTTTTTTTAACATCGTGAAAAGGATGTGGAAACGAGTCTAAGTCAATCCAACCTTTTGTTATTGACCAAACTGGAAATTTAGGTCCTCGAGCCACTGAATTTATCAGTTATATTAATAAACTAAGTGAAACTAAAGTTGCTGCGGGAGTTGCAGGTGCTGGGAAGAAGTTAGGTTATAATAATATTAAGGAAGTGTTTCTACGTCGATGGATTTTGTTTTTCTGCAATCTTAAACGTGCAATTGCTAGGGAGAATGCTCTCTTGCAGCTGAAACCTGTTAGCCTGCAGTTGAGTGTCGCGAATTTGAATAACATTTAAGTTCAAATTACACCATTTTCAAAATTTGAACAACTACATTTTAGGACCGGTTTTTGGTTTGTAAACAAACACTTCACAGATGATGATGTCACGGTGATGAGACATTTGTGACTACTAGATCACTGACTCGTTGTATAACACTGGATTAGTAGCATATATGCGGTTGATATTTGCGTTTTACGCGTTACTTATTCTGGTTCACCAGAACACTTCTTTGTTGCGTCAATTACCTACCACTTCATCATCGTATCGTGCATTGAATGCACAGCAAAATGACGATATTTTCACTAATTTTGTGAAAACATTTTTACCTAAGCCTTCTGCATTTGGTCTCTCGCAGTATAACGAGACGACGCGACCCGAGAATTTCCTAGCGAATAAATACGAGAGTGCTGCACTACTACCATCGGATATTGAAAATAAAGCTCACGCATTTGATTTATCACTTATTAGACCATTACTGAAACAAACTAATTTAGAATTCCGCGATTTACAGTTGCTATATGATGCGGATGTACACGGTTGGTCCGCTAAAAGTTTTCATAAACAAGTAGATAGAAAAGGACCTTGTATCGTACTATGTCAAGGGGAGAGTAGTGATATGTATTATGGTGGTACGCTGCACTTCGTATTATAGATATTATGTAACAACTCATTCACTAATTTAATAATTCTGAAATTTCTCTAGGATACAATCCGTGTGGCTATGTGAATCTAGGTGAATATCGCGGATCAATTGCTGCATTCTTGTTTTACTATTCTGATATCAAACTTAAAAAGTTTACCAAACTACAGAAAATTGGTGGTGCTGGATTGGCCCAAATAGACGATGGTCGCGGACCCCAATTCTCACCAGAAGGATTGAACATCAATCTATCGAATCCTGAACCCAAACGAGTAACCATCAAATTAGGACTGTATTATGAAAGGGAAGAAGGAAAATCTAATTCGTTTTTGCCGAATAATTCACGCGGTGAAAATTTAAAAATATTGAGAGTATTCGGGGGAGTGTACGACAAAGATGAGAGGATTCCGTACAGCGATGCTATGCCTTTTCAAATCAATTAAATTTCTTATATACACTTCAACATTTGTAAATAACTAGGATTATTTATTATTAATTTTCTTAACTGCTCCTATTGTTTTGGCCAGTGAACCCCAGTAGCTATGACGAGCTGCGGGCGCAGCAGAATCAATACGCGAGACTTCTTGTGGTGTTGCATCCGAGTCGGTTAGTTCCGATGGTTCTACCTCGGAATCAACCGTAATGTCGTTCTTATTATCAACCCAAGTCGTTGTCGAAGTATCCGCAATTGGTTCTACATTTTGACCACCGTCTACTACACTGTCATCAGCTGTTGCTACACTTTCGGATATAATGCCGCTATCCGGCGCGACAGGTTCATTATTCAAAGGCTTTTTTGAACCAAATAAACTATTCCAAAGAGTTTTTCCCTCTGGTTTTGCGTTTTTATCACTAGAAATAACGTTATCGTTGTCAACGCCGACTACCTTGTCATCAGTAACTTGTACATCTCTTATGCTTTCACCAGTGGTTAAATCAGCAGTTTGGTTATCTTGCACCATTAACGCTAGATTATCTTTGCTCGCACCACGTGCACCAAATATGCTAGTATTCGTGGTAGCCATACTTGGAGCAAGCGTTTCTTTGAGTATTTTCTCTTCTTCTAACACCAGATTACTCAGGATTATTAAATCAGCAAGCGCCTTCAACTTCTGTAACGAATTGTTCTCATAATCGCTATCTTCATGGTCAAATATGCCACTTTGGTGATCGACATCAAGGAGTAAAGCAAGCTTATTTTCATCCAGATGCATTAAATCGGCTGCTTTGGTGATGCCCAGACTCGTTACATGATCCATCATCTTCAAGTCTTTGCGATAAGCCATTAATGTGCACCACATCTCCTTTGCCGCTTTAGCGGGATTGTATAATTCTGTCTCTGAATCGATCTCGTACCTGTCATCCAGCATCCTTTGAACCTTGGAATTAATCATATTCACTAGTTTGTCATTGAATTCGTGCGTGTAAGTAACGATATTCGAGGAAGCTGTACTGTCGGTTGCTATGTCTTTTAATTTCTCCTGCGGGGAACGAAAATGGAGAAGTTTAAATGCTTGATGAACACAATCTTTAACCTCTTCCATAAATAATCGACCCAGCAACAAATGCAACTCCTTGTCTTCGGCTACACCTTCTGCGATGTCAACAGGCACCTGACTTGGAGCATCGGTTGACGCATCGGCAGTGGTAGCAGACGACCAAATCCCGGGAATGTACTGCTTCACGTTATTGGTAATCCGTTCAGTGATATTACTTTTGGTACTATTCTTCATACTTGGTGCGGGAGTTACAGCTTTGTTAGCGATTTCAATTAATTCAACACCATGATTACTGAATCGACGACCGCGGCTACTACTAGTCGTCTTTCCACTGCTGGACATCTTCTCACTGCTGGACATCTTCTCACTCGTAGAGGAAGCGAGCTTGTTAGTACTCGTCGTTACAGATGTTCGTCTTCCATAAGCGTAATAGTGGTGCTTTGGACGGGGTAGATCGATCTCGTAGAATCCAATTGTTATCTTAGTGGGGACACTGTCGATATTAATCCCTTTCCAAAGTGTATAATAACCATAGCGATACAACCCATTCACCGCGATAAACACCGATATTGATGTGGATAAATATCCCGCCAATGTATACGTATTGGTCCATCTATATTGAGAGAGTGAGTGAGTGAGTTATATAAAACTATATAGCAAACACTTACAAATTATTCAGTGACTGTAGAATTAGTTGCGGCAAAGTCTCCGCTAAAAACTCTGCAAATAACGATTCGTTTAATACTGCGGGATCAACGAGCAGTAGCGGATCTGTCTCGTGATCATTAGTACCTGTCCATACACGGTACCATAGATTTCGTAAAGGAGTCACACTAAGACATTTTGATTGAAAGAAATATAGTCCTAAAACAAACCAAAATGCATAGAATGGCAGCACTAGGATCACCCACACAGCATAAGTCATGCAAAGTACCAACTGAATAGGCACGAGGAGCCACCACAGATCCTCCTGGTAGTGATCGTGTATCCACCATACCCGGCGATCATTTTGAAACCAAAAAATAGGATAATAGTCTAAAAACAGTCCACAATAAGCTTTAACCTCGTAAAGTTTCGCCATAAATAGAAAATTTGGAGCGAAAGTGAACAAGAAACCAGGAACGAGAAAGTAGATATTGTAGTACTTGCTTGACGCCAAATAGATCAAGTCAGTGAGAATGTCCAGGGCCGGGAATGACATCATTATAAATGCAACGAATTTAGCCTCTCCAGCCATTGATAATGAGAGCAGGAACATTATCACTAAAACTATAAGCATTGAAAGTATAAAATTCAAATCTACATTAAACCATAATGCTTGGCATGATGCTGAACCCTCAAAGACAGTTGTCCAAGGATAAGTACATGGCGTGCATTCAAAATTACGTATTCCTGTGGCATAGTACCCAGCTGGACACGGAATGCAACTTTCTGTGTTATATATTGGTGTAATGTAACCAGGACCACAATACTTGCAACCATCACCATCAATTTCAGATCCAGTACCACAAGAGGGCTGTGAAGTAGGAGTACTAGTTGGTTTTGATGAATGGACAATAACCGTGTCATAATTAGCATCAACACTAGATGACATTACCGTCACACCAGTCACAAAATTAGTCAATGTCTGTGATTGTAATATAGATAGAAAATTTCCGTTCGTAATTTCTGATTCAATTGTAGATTTCATATAGCTATGAAATGCACTATCATCCATATCTAATTTTAATGAAAATTTATTAGCCGTTAATTGCATTGTGGCTGTTATCGCACTTGTTGTTAACTCACGATGATGTTCAGACAGTAATTTTCTGTAATCACTGCTATATACTGATTGTATAGAAATTTGACTTGAGTCAATAGTTGAAATGCTTGACAGTGAAGCTATTAATCCAATATTGTTGTTATTGATATTAGCGACATAAGTACTGTATGAAATACCACTCAAAAAAATTGTAACATCAAATATAATTTCAGTTTGCAATGCAGAAGATGGCACTGATGTTGGTTGTCCTGTTGGTTGTCCTGTTGGCTGCATTGTAGGCATCGAAGATGGTTGCCTCGTTGGCTGTCCTGTTGGCTGTCCTGTAGGCTGTCTTGAAGGACTTGCAGACGGTTGTTTCGTTGGTTGCCCTGTTGGTTGTCCTGTTGGCTGTCTTGATGGTTCACTACTTGGTTGTCCCGAAGGAGAACTAGTGGGATTCGAAGGCTTGAATGTTGGTGTATGAGAAGGAGTACACGAAGGCATTACAGATGGTGAAACAGTAGGAATAACAGTTGGTTGCTTACTTGGTGTGAGTGTTGGTGGTGCGGCTATGGCACTCACCAAGCAAATCACCACAAACCAAAACAAAGTGAGCATTTATAACTTGTACAGACTCAGACTTGGCGATAGGCACGCGACATGAACTCGTGTGCGCATCCGCAATAATTTTTAAGTTATTCTTATATTTGGTATTCGACTTCGATTCTAAAATTTCGATGAAAGGGCCGATTGGCAATTGCCAATACCGGTGTCTGAGAAATAGCCAAAATAATCATTTAAATGTGTCGTTGAAGCCTATTTTGCTCAATACATGCAAATATAAGTTGAAGATAAGATGATTTCACTGCGATATTTGCATTGTATATTAGTAGAAATATATTACTGCAACTAGATGAATTGATTAAGTTATGTAAACAAACAATGAAATCGCTCTAACTCGTCGCCTCCAACTTGGCGACGCCAACTGTACCCTCTTTTCGCGCGAAAAGTTACCATAAACGGTTATGAGACGTAACACGGCGCCGGTACTTTGAAAAAATACCAAATTGTATTGATAGGAAAATTAGTGAGTTTAATGGAGTCGGTGCGGGAGTACCTGTACTCGGGTGCACTTGAGAAGGGACGCCTTGATGGCGGTCACCACTGGGCCGGCGAGAAGTGTTTGAACCACATTCCGCACTGCATTCACGTCATCGAGGCGACCGTTTGGATAGCGGCACATGTTTATCTTTATTATTCACTAAATTTACCTAAATTGTATGTAAAAACAGTGGAATCTTTGCGCGAAATAAACAATAAAAATCTATTAACGGCGGGAATTCGACGCACTGTAGAAGGTTGGATTGATTTTATTCTTGCCATTATTTTGATAGGTTTATATGTCCAACTTATATACTACAAGACTGTATCAAAGTGTCTAATATACCTGTTGTTTCAACCATGTCATGTCTTGCTGATTATACAAGCGATGGTATTACTCAGTAGCGATGATATTAATTCATTTATGCTGACTGTGTTGCATATACCAATATTTCCTGGACCAATTTCAGCATTAGTATGCGCGGATACAACTGGATTAGACTTACCATTTGAGGCAATAGCTTATTATGTTCAACATTGGCTCATTGTATTAATGCCTATATATTTAGTGCTGAGACGTAATGGAGTTGTGTATAAATTGTTATTAGAAAGTAGTTTAGGTATGAAAACATTATTAACTGGCACGTGGATTGTATTTATGGCACATTGGACAATTATATATGCCGCAGATCTCATAACCACAGTTAATGCCGAGTTTATGCTTTGTCCGACTCCAGCAATGGAAAATCTTTTTGTTGTTATACCAGAAGACATTCGATACTTTTATAGATCATTACTTAACTTTTTCGTTGGATGGGGACTCATATACCCCATATGCATCACGTATAGTTACTTAGGCAAATTCATCAATGTGTATATTCTGCGAGCCCAAAATGACGATAAAAGCAAGTGATATAAAGTCCATTGTAATTAAATATACATATTATAATTTGTAGCTTTGTGGAAGAAGTACTTCCATTCTTGTGTCATTAATGTATTACTGAAAAGAAGGTGACGCTTACTCAGTAAGTAAGCAGATAGTTTACTTCTTAGCATAGGGCGATGGGCAATAGCCATTGCATTCGTGATGTATTCATTGGCACTACCAACAATAAGATTAATATTCTCACCATCCACGATTGATGTGGTATTAGTGTAACCCATCATGCCATATAACTCATGAGTGAAACGACCAGCTAGTCGATGAGAGGGCATGGTAATAACCGGCACCCCAATACCCAATACTTGTAACGAAGCTAATAAGGTGGAAACAGGAAATGTGTCTAACACCACGTGAGCCGCCATGATTAGTCCAAGAGTATCATCTTGTAAGCCAGAAGGGGACACATAGAGTATTCGGGCTTTGATTTCATGTGAAAATTTACCGGCTAAACGAGCTGTAAAAATATTTTGCCACGTAGGTCGATCATTTACGTCAATAACTATGATATAACCAAGCCGATCTGTGATTAGTATACGACTGATGATTTGATCAAAGTCACCATGAATGACGTACAACGGATTATTGATAACGTATAAATGAGCAGCTTTAGGTAATTTAAGTGTCTCTATTAGTCTTTCTCTGTGAGTCAGAGTCAACTCGTCGTACTGCGTGCCGTTGGTCATATCAACGAACTCCCGGTAATAATCTTTGAAAATCGTACCTAAATGACTAAAATAGTACAATTTCTCTGTGTAATATTCATCATTTTCAAACTCTTTCTCTGTCGTGGAGGTCAAAAAATAATCAACGGTTGGCAACCCTGTCGTATCTGGATGCCCGTGCCACACGCACTGTACTGGCGCTAGTCGGTTGTACGCCATAAAGTATGTCATTGGATCAAAACCTATTTCAGGAAAGACTAAAACGTCTAATTTCTCTTGACTGATACGTTGGGAAGCGGTGCCTATATGAATTGGCACCGTCGTATATTGATGCACTCCCCGAACCAACTCTAATAGACTGGGATCTTCGACCACTAGGTCATTCACGGTATGATCACTTATGTGGTATACATATACATGCACCTTGTCTTGCAGATCACGTTGCAATATTGGCAGGAATGAGTTACATAAGACGCCAACTATATGATTATGTGTAAAATATCTAGATACAAATCCTACTTTTAAATGTTTGGTGACTGCTGCAGGGCTCGGATCGACCGAGGAAGCATCAATATACTTGGTCACTACTACATCATTGTCTTGATTGCTATAAGTTCCAGTGTTGGTATTATCCATAAAGTGTCCTTGTAGCAATGCTGGACATAATCGTGTATACACATGATACAATTTGCTCTTGATGTTATTGTTATTGTAACCATGATATAAGTAATAGAAACCAAGAGTGAAGCCATAATGAAGCGGTGGGGAATTATCCACTACGATATTCTCCGACGGAAAATTCAATAGCACATCCAATTCCTTCTCGATATTCTTGCGAATATCGACTAATTCTTGTGACAAACTGGGCATAATACGCGGAGTTATAGTACCAAGACGCACACGTAGATGGTACTGCGGCAAGGACAGCTCTACTGCCATTTGAATTGCATTTTCAAACATAAGCTTACTTTCATACAAATAACCCTGTAGTTCTAGTATATGTGCAGCATTGACCACTGCGATACTACTACCAAGCTGCGATGCGGTAATATAGCACTGCAACGCCGCCTCATAATTACCAAATTGAGTATACAAATTTCCTAATTCATTATGAATAATATTATTCTGCGGGAACATGCGTTGACCTTCCTCCCAACATAATAATGATAAATTAAATCTATTTTGTGCCTGTAACAAATCACATTGTCGAATTTTGCTTTCACTGCCAATAGTATCTAGAACACTGCTACCGTTGACTTGTGATGCGTTAACAATTCGTTGGAAGTGAGTAATAGCGATGTCCCAAGTTTCGCGGTGCTTCTGATACGTCAAACCAAGATTATACATCGCCGAATAATATTCATTGTTTAGTTTCAAAGCAAGTTGGAATTGTTCTCGTGCCTCCTCGTACCTTCCTAGCAGTCGATAGCATTCGCCTAATGAGTTGTGGAAATCTTCTTTCGTTTTGTTACCTGCAAGTATTGCTTGTTCGATGTAGGATATAGCACCAATAGCATCACCCTTTTGATAAAATATTAATCCTAATAAATGCAATGCATCTGGATGAAACGGATTTTCATTCAAAATTGATCTATATATACTTTCCGCTTCCTTTTCCATCCCTATAGTTTGATATCTTATTGCTACTTGTACTGCTGTTTGAATTGTTACAACTTCATTATTTTCAAACATATTTCCACTGATACCAGCAACTCTGAAGTTTCTTACCGACACTGCAATAACATTAGCTCTTTCTAATAATGCTATTCTTATACCATAGTCCTTCCCAGGGGTCAAACCATTCACATGGTATGTCATATCATACGTTTGTTCAAAACATTTCTCTATAATCGAATCAATCGCAGACAGTGCAACACAAATAGACGAGTCGTGAAAGTTAGAAGGCATCTTGTAACCGTCAATCGCGATCTTTATTTCGACCAATGCATCCTCCATAACTTGTCCATTCTCTGGACTTATAATTTCAAGTTTAGGTCGAGGATTTGTTCCAATAAAGTAATCCGCCGGGGACTTGATTGCGACGATAAATAACGACCCCAGTAGCAGCACTAGCACGAACAATGCCCACGTCATCGCTGCGTACCTGCTGTGCTTTTACTCATCTGCTCGTGCAAACACTTTCTATTCAAACTTTCAAAGAGAAAATATATAGGGATTAAGGGGATTACTAGATGTTGGAACTAAACGCATAAGTGACGAATAAGTGTGAAAGATAAGTGATTTATAGAAGAAATAGCGCAGTTTATCATTGAATAAGATCGATACATACGTTTCATTTTCAATTGTTGTTATATTGTAAGCTGATTTACATCTTGTTATTCATTACTTATTACCTACTACTGATTACTTATAACTTACTACTCATTTCTCAATCCTAACTAGTCACTTCTCATGCTCTTTTTTTTGCGGCCCAATCTAGATACAAAATCTGTC
>JACCDO011830089.1_pt1 | contig 24719 bp, 21 predicted proteins | sample 7446101 | NCBI WGS metagenome assembly JACCDO01 (sample SAMN15323440, study PRJNA562643) | freshwater metagenome | isolation source: river surface water | place: USA:Blue River Watershed | collected 2017-08-16 | reverse complement strand
TAATAACGTACCATATTGTGGTGAAAGAAAATAGTATAGGAACCATTTTCTATGCGTTCAATGCAATAGGAAGGTAAGTCATTTATAGTACTACCATGTATACAGTTGTTATGAGTTTGTTGATGTTTGCATACACCGAACAAATCATACATACATATAGTATTTACACGTTTAAACTGAACATTGTGATAATAAGTACAATAAGGGTCAGTGCATAAGCGTACGAAAGACTCTTTTCCTTCTGGAGTAAGGCATGCTATTTTAGAGTTTTTGTCTGGGACATTTGTATAAAAGTCATAACCTTCTCTCTCTAACTTTGCCTTCTTGATAGACATAGTCTTACACTCCATAGTATAAGCGGTATTACGTTTAAAGTTATCAGAAGTACAGTGGGTACGAGCAAAGCTAATACGGTCTTCATCAAACATTTCTAAACTAGTACCGTATTTATCGTTTACTTTCATCATAACTTCAGCTTGGGTATCTGCTAAGGTCTTTTTAGGGACATAACGGTTATTACCAGATACAGTGTTAGCATAAGAACGAGCACGAATAGACATCTTGATAAGCGATACTAAAATTTGATTATTTATAAGGTAATCTTAGGTAGATTATCTCAGAAAAAATCAATTTAATGTAGGGGAGCACACTCCCCCTACGACCCCCTGCATAAATGATAATATATAGTAAGGAATCACCTCTCCTCTAGTTAAATTTATATTAGCATATATACTGTTCCTTTAGATATTGAGACAGGGGGTCGTAGGGGGAGTGTGCTCCCCTACAAAAGTGACTTTACTTTTCTTAATATACTATCTAAATACCTATCATAATAGTATAATCCGTGTCTTAATATGACCTCTTTTACTGATGACGAATATTATAACCATACAATCCTTAATTATGTCCAAATAGCAGAACAGGTTAAAAAATTAGACCCATACGATAGATATCTATTTATAAAGTATCTAGAACATGAATATGATAATGAGGCAGACACCCTTTTAGGCGATTTCTTAGATGAAATGGTTCAATTATTTGTTACCAGTCTATACGAAGATGATCTATATGCAGACATAGAAACTATCCTTGATGCAAGCGAGTTAAACATAGACCTTGCATATACCGTAAGTAAAACTATACTTGAAACTATGGTATCCTAATCAGATATTCTAGTTGGGTATATTACTTTTTTACACATTTTCGTGTAAAAATACAGTAAATCTCTAATGAGTCCATGTTATCTTAGATAAATCAACTCCTTCTTGTATCATATCCCATAAAGGGCTCATTTCTCGTAACTGTTGTACCTTTTGGACAACTAAGCTTGCAGATTCATCTATTTCTTTCATAGTAGTAAAACGACCTATACCAAAACGTAAACTGGTATGTGCCAAATCGTCCCCTATCCCTATTGCTCTTAATACATAGCTAGGTTCTAATGATGCACTTGTACACGCACTTCCACTGCTTACTGCTATGTCTTTTAATCCCATAATTAAAGCTTCTCCTTCTACTCCTGCAAAACTTATATTTAAATTACCAAAATACCGGTCTGTTTCTGAACCATTTATATAAATATGGGAACAGCCTTCTTTTATCTTTGATAGAAACCGAGTATAGCATTCTTTAATATGAGATGTATCCGCACCCATTTCTTCATATGCTATTCTTGCAGCTTCTCCTAAACCGATAACTAAAGGAACAGCTATTGTACCAGAACGTATGTTTCTTTCTTGACCACCTCCGCTGATAAGAGGGTGCAAACGTACTCTAGGTTTTCTTCGTAAGTATAATGCACCTATTCCTTTTGGACCGTATATTTTGTGACCACTAATAGACATACAGTCTATATTATGTTTATTTACATCGATAGGGATTTTACCAAAAGCTTGTGCTGCATCTGTATGGAAAAATACACCCTTTCTTCTACATAACTCTCCTATTTCTTTTAAAGGTTGGATTACACCTATCTCGTTGTTGACTGCCATAATACTGACTAATGAGGTAGTCGGAGTGATTGCTTCTTCTAGCACAGATAAGTTTATTAATCCATCTGTCTGAACAGGGAGATATGTTATACTGTATCCTTTCTGCTGTAACCATCTACAACTGTCTAGTACACATTTATGTTCTGTCTGTGTAGTAATAATATGGTTTTTCCCTTTAGGAGAATAAAATTGTGCAATCCCTTTGATAGCAATGTTATTACTCTCAGTTGCTCCACTTGTAAATAAGATTTCTCTATGATCTGCAGATAATACGTTTGCTACTTGTTGTCTGGCATGTTCTACACCTTCTTCGGTTTCCCATCCGTATAAATGAGTTCTAGAGTGTGCATTTCCGAATTGTTCTAAATAATAAGGCATCATCTTATCTATAACACGAGGGTCAACTGGAGTAGTTGCCTGCATATCTAAATAGATAGAACGATGAGAGAAGGTTGTCCCTTGTATCGTAAATGTAGAAAATAATCGTTTACAATAAGTTCTCATTTTAAACGTAAACAAAAGTGGTTTAAATCGTAATTTTAAGATTGATTTGTTTCACTAACAGGGGTTACTTCCTGTAATAGGCATTTACCGCCTTTGCGATGAACTAATTTGCAGTAAATATAGCCTGCTGTTATAGCAGAAGTAGCTCCTGCAAAGAAAGCTGCAATAACATTTGAATGTTGTTTCAATTGGTCTACTAATTTCATATCTTTTATTTATAATGTAGATATTATAAATATTTATATTATAATAAAAAAAAGTGAAAAGTGATTTTTCTTATTTTAATACATAAATAGTAAATAGAAACAAAAGAATGTTATCCAAAGAACAACAATTTGATATTATACGTTCTTATTATGACCAATATGGGATTATACGTCACCAAATTGAAACATATAACGATTTTGTTCACAATTTGGTACCCATTATTATTCAAAATAGTGAACCAATCCAAATACAAAAGGATACGATTGTCTGGGAATATAAAATTGCTAATCCTGTTTTTCATCCTTGTTTAACTAACGGTTCAGACGGACAAGATAGAGTTCCAATTACTCCAAATGACTGTCGTGTAAAGAATCTAAGTTACACATCCGATTTACAAGTTGATGTCATTGTAACAGAAACAAATGTAGAAACAGGAATCTCTAATCGTAGTATATTCAGTGTAGTATTGGCAAAAATACCTATTTTATTACGTAGTGATTTGTGTATTCTTACTAGAAAAAGCAAACAAGAACTGTTTCAGATGAAAGAAGATCCAAATGACCCAGGAGGCTATTTTATTTCTAGGGGTGGTGAAAAAGTTATCGTTGCACAGGAACGTATGGCATCTAATTTCCCTTTTGTCCTTGAGTCAAAAAATGGAATACTCAATGTAGAAATACGCAGTACAGATGAAACAGAAATGAAAGCAAGTAGTAAGTGTATATTACGCTATTATCAACACTCAAAGAAAAATACAGTCATTATAGATAAAACATTCCGCGTAATATTCGGAAAGTGTATAAAAGATATCCCTCTGTTTATCGTATTTAGAGCACTTGGTATAGATACCCCAGAAGAATATATCAACATGTGTCTTCCTTCTGGAGAGACAGATAAAGACCGTGCTGATACAATTGAATTACTGCAATCAAGTGTAGAAGAAAGTTTCTTTATTAATTCACAAGAAGCTGCCCTATTATTTATAGGGAAAGCGTATGGAATGAATCACTTTGATGATATGGAACAAGTAAAAGATACAGTATTCCAACTGTTAGATGATGAGTGTTTACCACATGAAGGACAGTCTGAACATGATAGAACAAGTAAAGCAAGATTCTTAGGTTATATGACCCAGAAAATTATACTTGTAATCAAAGGGAAACGTCCTATTGATGACAGAGATCATTATGGTAATAAACGTGTTGACTCAACTGGTCAGTTGTTAGCATCTATCTTTAAGATGAGTTTTGCAAAGTGTTTACGTAATTTTAAACTTACACTTGAACGTAATATAGCAAGTAATAAATCAGTTATTATTGAACACGAATTGAACTATAATAAAACTCCTATATCAAAAGATATAAACTATGCATTAGGAACAGGAAACTGGACTGTAAATCGACAGAAAATTACAAAAACAGGTGTATCCCAAGTATTGCGTCGTTTAAGTTATTTAGATACTATGTCTCACTTACGTAAAGTAGTTACCCCAAATAATAAAAATGGAAAAATAGCAAAACCTAGACAACTTCATACTACAAGTTGGGGATATACTGACCCAAATGAAACTCCAGAAGGTCAACCGTGTGGTTTTGTGAAAAATATATCCATGTGTTGTTATTTTAGTATCGGTACAAGAACAGATATTATATATGAATTATGTAATGAAAATGGTATTACAGGAATATTTACAAGAGAATATAAAGTATTTGTTAACGGTAAATATGTTGGTACAACAGACAAAGTAGAAGAAATTCGTACTTTATTTAAATATTATAAATCGCAAGGAATACCATCATTTGATACAAGTATCACTATAAATACAAAAGATAAAGAATTAAGAGTATCTACCGAAAGTGGAAGATATTGTAGACCTGTGTTTGTAGTAAAAGATAAAACATTAGTATGTTCACCTGCAATGTTACAACGTGCACTCCAAACGGTTCAACCTTTCTTTTATTTGTTGCGAGAAGGCGCAATTGAGTATATTGACCCTTTAGAGTCTGAAAATACACTTATTGCAATTGATATTCGAACAGTAGGAGTAGATGGTAAAGAGTATACACATGCAGAAATACATAATACTATTTTTATGGGTATGACTACGAATTGTATACCATTTTTAAATCACAATCCTTCTCCTAGAATTACCTATGGATGTAGTATGCAAAAACAAAGTTTAGGTTTATACAATAGTAGTTTTCAACATCGTACAGATACAAATTCTCATATGTTATTTCACCCACAGAAACCACTTGTTAGAACAGATTACGTAGATATGTTACATTGTTCCGAGCAACCAGCAGGACAAATAGCAGTTGTAGCTGTTTTATGTTACGGAGGACAAAATCAAGAAGATTCCCTTATCATAAATCAGACATCCGTTGAAAGAGGAATGTTTAATTCTATTTATTTTAAGACAGTAAAGGAAGAAGAATTAAAACGTGCAGGTTCATATGAGCAAGTGATTGGACCTCCTCAAGGAGACAATATTAAGGAGAATGATTACTGTTTGTTGGATAAAGAAACAGGTATACTGCCAGTAGGTAGTAAAATTAATTCGAATCAGGTTGTAATTAGTAAAACAACATTTTTGCAACAGCAAAATAGTAAAGTTGTGAAGAAAGATAGTAGTTTACGTATTACAACAAATGCAGAAAAGATAGTGGATAAAGTATACACCTCGATTAATGAAGAAGGTGGAAAAGTAGTTAAAATGAGAATTAGAGAAACTAGAATACCAGTAGTCGGCGATAAATTCGCAAGTTTAGCGGCACAGAAAGGTACATGCGGTCAACTTGTTAAACAAGAGGATATGCCGTTTACTTTCGGAGGAATTACTACGGACCTGTGCATCAATCCCCATTTTCCTCAGAGTTTATTATAAAGCATTCATTTAAAAACAAGCTTAAAGAAAAGAAATATATAAATAAAATATACTCAATTAAAACATAAAATGTCAACTAAAAAATGCCCAAAGTGTTCCGTTGATAAGTCATTAGACCAATTTACTAAAAAGTCAGCTCTTTGTAAACCATGTTTCTCAGAGAAATCTAGAAATAACTATAAAAAGAAACAAGAATCTCTTTTATTAGAAATAGCAGAAAAAGGTGCAAATAATGTAATGATAAAATGTGCAAGATGTCAACAATCTAAGCAAGCTTCTCAGTTTAATAAAACATTCAGAAATTGCAGAGAGTGTATTACCAATATTAACAAAAAAACACACGCTGATAAAATGAAAAAACAAAAAGAAGAAGGATATTCTTATGATTTTGAACGGAAATGTTCGAAATGCAATGTAGTTAAAAAAGGTATTGAATTTCCTAAAAATAGCTACGTTTGCAAGATATGCACAAAGCCTTTATTAAAAAAGAATTATGAAAAGAATAGAAAAGAACGCATTCAGCAAAATAGAGAATACAGAAAAAAACGTGTAGAAGCTGGTATAGAATTTACCACACAAAACAACAAAAGAACATGCAAACAATGTCTTAAAGAGTTAGACTGTAGTGCGTTTTCTATATGCGGTGGAAACTTTTTACAAACAGTTTGTAACCCATGTAGAGTAGGTAATAATAAAGAATATAGACAAAACAATCCAGATATTGTTAAAGCATATACAGAAAAAAATAAAATTAAGAATAATGCAAGAGGTAGAGTTAGGTCTCTAGTAGCTAATAAAGAAAACAGAATTACTCGTGAGGAAATGTTTGGCTGTAGTGTAGAACAATTTCAAGAATGGTTACGATTCTGTTGTGAAAAATTAAATTATGATTTTTCTAAATGTGGAAGTCAGTGGGAAATAGACCATGTTATCCCATGTAAGCTATTTGAATTAGATGAAAAGAAAGAAGAACAAATTGCATGTTTTCATTGGACAAATATGGTTCCGTTAGAGAGTCACTTAAATAGTTCAAAGAACGATAAAATAATTATGTCACAAATTGATGAAATCAGTAATTTTTTGGTTGAATTTATTGAAGAGAAAGGATTAAATAAAGAACATGAGTTACGTTATTGGAAAAATGAGTATAAAACTAAAATAGATAATTATCCTAAATATAAAATAAGAAAAACGTTTAGGCTTGTAAGTAAACTAAAAATGAATGTAGTAGTAAACAAAGATAGTGGGAGTGGTCTGGTAACAGACTGCTAGTCTTATATCAAAAAACCATAAAAGATATAAGGCGAAACCTTGTAAATTGCGTGAAGTCCCTTAGAGCATAAATTACCGCGGTCTTATTGTAAAATAAGATGCAGCAGTAGGTATAACGACCTACGGAAGGTAAAAACATTTATGATTGGGTAATGCGCAGCCAAGCTTCCTATACTTTTCCACCTAGAGTGAAAAGAAGGTTGAAGGTTCAGAGACTAGATACAGGTTGGTTTCCTTTTTATCGTAAATGATAAAAAGAGAGGCTTAAGGTATAGTCCAGCCCCCATCGAAAGATGTGTAGAGGTAGTCTTTATGGAGACGAGTCTACTTAGGGTAGAAGCGGCATTTCCGAGTTTGTAAAAAGCTCGAGGTGATAAGTAATTATTGCCTAGTGACAATAACAGAAATCCTATTGTTATTGTTGCAAGATTAGTAAATTGACGGGAAACAGTTAATTAAGCTTTAGATACCGCGGTTTTATTGTGAAATAAAACGTCAGCAGGAGGTGTAATGGCCTTCGGAATCACTTTTTCGAGCAACCGAAGATTGTGAGAGGTAAAAACTCTAAAGATAGACTCAATCCGCAGCCACGTTTCTTGTATCGCTAGACTAGATATAAGAAATTGGGTTCAGAGACTAAATACTAATCGGTAATCTATGAAGACTTAGTCAGTCAGAGATTGCTTAAGATATAGTCCACTCCCCATCGAGAGATGTGTAAGGGTAGTCATATAGGAATGACGAGCTTACTTAGGGTACCCGAACTAGTAATATTCGGGACAGGATATACGCGTATCTTGTAAAGGAGAATGACAACGTCACAGTTAATAGAATGTATTATGGGAAAGAAAATATGTGTGACAGGAAACCCAGAGAAACCAAATGCAACCGCATTTGAAGATAGACATATAAATGAAATAGGAGATACCCTCGTAAAGTTAGGTTTTAACCGTTATGGATACGAAAAGATGATTAACGGAAGAACCGGTGAACTTATGGAGGGTATGGTGTTCATAGGACCAACCTATTATCAAAGATTAAAACATATGGTTGCTGATAAAGTAACCTGTAGATCATACGGACCTACGCAGAATTTAAATCGTATGCCAACAGAAGGTAAAGCGAGGGCTGGAGGTCTCAGAGTTGGTAAATCCATTTTGCCAATAAAAGCAGTTATGCAAATAATTTGCTAATTTACGGTATGATAAGTGAAGCAGTCAAACTGCGGGGATAGCTTAACAAATACACAGTACTAAATCTAACTAGTAATAGTTAGATGGCTTATGCTAACCACATAAGGTACAGTAACAAGCTATGTATTTAAGCCAATCCGCATCCAAGTCTCCTAATTTTATCGAAAGAATAAAGATAAAATGGAGAAAGGTTCAGAGCTCAGATGGCTGTTCGTGAATTGAATAAATCAATTTGCGCAAGGTATGGGCCAACCCGTTGGTGACAACGTGTTTTCTGATGAATGAGTATTTCATACCAATATGTACTCATTAGAAGGAATAACAATTTATAACTTACACATAAGTATAAGTATAAATGGAGTAATGGAAATGGAATCTTGTGCATTTGTTGCACATGGTGTATCGGCTATCGTCAAGGAAAGATTAATGGACGTATCCGACAAATTTACAGCTACAGTGTGTGACCAGTGTGGTATTATTGTAAAAACAAAGGAACAACCTATTGTTTGTCAACGTTGTAAGACATCTAATATAGTCACAACAACACTACCTTATGCTTTTAAATTATTATCTCAGGAATTAATGGGATTCAATATTGTTCCTAGAATACAATTTAAGTAAACCACACACTATAGTAGTAATTATTTTTTAAACTAAACTAGTTTAAAAAAAGCGTAACATTCTGAGTACTATCAGACAACTTCATTTATACTTACAAGAGTAATCTCTATATCCAAGTGAATACTATCATAATTTACTTTTTTATTATATGATTTTCTGTAAGGTGATATCTTTGTTTCTTCCTCATCATCATCCTCATCATTTTCATACTCTTCAACATAAATATTTTCTACAATATTATTATGTATCATACAATACTCTACATACTGAAGCAACCCATGTATATTTTCATCACATATATTAAGAAGAGAATTTATTTTAATACTAGGGAACTCTCTCTTCATATTTGCTTTCATATTATCAACATACATACACTTGTTTTTATCAGGATGACAGGAACAATAATGACACCAACTTGGTTTTGCTGTATGTTTCTGTTTAGAACACTCTGTTATTTTACTGATAAACTCTATTTTACGATTAATAACTCTATGGCGTGTCATTGAGAACTCACGTTTAAAATTCACATCTTCATTTGTATCATAGTCAGTAATAACAGTAGGACACAATAACACAAACTTATATTTTTTATCCGCTTCTTTCTTTATATTTAACTCTTTTAACATATTCATTACATCCATGTACTCTTGGTCTGTTATCTTCTCTTTAATAGAGTATACAAAATCACTAAACGATTGAACCGACATTATATGTATAATTTACTAATAGTTATCCTATGTTTATCATTATAAATATCATTTTTGTTACAATTGTTTAAAAATCAAAAAAGTTAACTATTTAGAAAAAAAGTAGTACAAAAATAAAATAGAAAACAAAAATGTACTACTTTTTTTTTAAATTTTCAACTTTTAATAAAATAATAAAATAATAATATAATGTAAAAATAAGTTTACCAAAAAGTGTGCATTTTTTAAACGTAATATAGTTTAAAAAAGTAGATAAATTTTCATTCGCAAATATTTAGTTTAAAATAGCATCCATCTGCTTAAAAAATATATATTCCCCTCTTCCAATATGATATCCATCAATATACGTAGTTATATAGTAGTGTTCTTTACATTCTTCTAGTTCTTTATGTAATTTGTCAAGAGGTTCTGCAGTTTTATAATATTCTTTTACATATTCAAACGGATAATCTAAGTAAGTTATATCTAATAGGCTAACATATGTTTGAAGTTTACTATGATGCAATATAGGGTGAAAAAAAGAATCCCAATCACCTCCCATATATTTTTTTGATGGTCTGTAAATATATGCATGTTGTAATGTAGATGTTTTATTATTGTTATCAATTTTTTCTACTTTCGTCCATTTGTGGGATTGTATCGCATACATAAGTATACTTGGGTTTAGACGAATAGTATGCTTAGAGTAAGAATCGGTCAATGTTGTTTGCAATGAACGATAACTAAGGAATGGCTTCATGTTTTATCTTACGTTTACTAGTCTTTGGCTTTATTTCTTTAACTTCATTTTGTGTATCAGAAGAAGCAATTTGGAGTAAACGTTCTTTTTTCTTTTCTTGTTTTACTTTTCGCAATGTTTGGTGTGTTACTTTTACACCTGTTAAACGTAATGTTTCTGTTACGATATAACTTAAGCATTGGGCGACCGTATCGCATAAGTCATCTTTTTTCTTTTCTTTTTTTAGGATGGTTAAGCTACTTTTATCTTTTCTAGAGGTAAGTAATTCGGTAATCGTTGTTACACTCCATTTTTTACGGTTATATTTAGTAACTGCTTTTAATTTACCATCAACCTCTGTAGTAAGTGCTGCCCCAAGTACTCTTGTTTTATTTTTGCTTTGGTACAAAATTACTTTTTTGAATGTACTGAAATAAATAAGAAAATAAGAGTGGATATGGTGCATAATACTGATTGCTATATTATTTGTTTTCATTTGTTGTTCGATAAGAATTACGTGGACATCGTCAAATATTCCTGTTATTCTTAAGGTATCTAGCCATTCTATTAAGTTAAGGTATGATTGTCCGGAGTGAAATGTTTTTTTATCCCCTAAGTCTGTGCGTTCCCAATATGTTAAACTTCCACAACAACCTATGTCTGAAATATATCGTTTCATATCTGGTAAAGATTCTCCGTACTTATCATAAAACTCTGTAGGAGATTGTATATTTTTTAGGGTAGATATAGGGAATGACTCTTTTGATAAACCTAGATTTCTTAGGCCTATATCTATGCTTACTACTGTTATTTTTTGGGACATCTTTGATTCTAATTTATAAAGGTTATTTCTTTAAACCTTTAAACCTAAAATAAAAAAGTTAAAAAAATTCTAACCCTTTTCCTATTGAGGTTTAAACCAAATAGAACTAATACTAAGATAGAAAAAAAAATTTATAAAATGAGTGATAAAGAAGAAGTAAAATATTTATTCCGTGCAAAAACTAAAGAAACAGACGCATTTGTTATCAAGATATTAGGAGAATTATTATCAAATATAGTCAAATGGGCTCCTTTTTCTGTTACTGAAAATGGAATACAATTAACACAGAGAGATACAAAGAATGAACAACTTATTTCTATCCAATTAAATAAAAATGATTTCCATGTATTTAAATGCACACAACCTATTCACTTTTTGGTTAATAGTACAACATTCTATAAGATGGTAAAGGCAATCAAAAAAAAAGATACAGTAACTATTTTTATTACAGAGGAAGAACCTTTAAAGTTAGGTATTACTGTCGAACAAAATGCAGAAAAAAATAAGGTAACAACGTATATTAAGATAAGTTATCATCGTCCAGAAGATATCCAATTAGGAAACAAGGAAGAATATGGTAATCCTTTAATTATCAGTAGCAAAGAGTACCAAAAAATGAAAAATCTTCAATCTATTTCTCACAACGGAGAACTTAAGTTAACATGCAATCATGGCGAATTAAAGTTTTTCTGTGACGGAGGAGAAGTCTACAGCAGAGAACTGGTTATCAAGACAGAACAGGAAGATGAAGGTGAAAATCTACCAGATAAATATGAACAAACCTATAAAGCACAATGTATCACTCAATTAACAAAATGTGCAGGACAATCTGGAAATACAGTGCATATGTTTATTAAAAAAGATTTACCTCTTAAAATTAAAATGAGAGCAGGAAATCTTGGAGAACTAACTGTTTATATTAAAAGTAAAGAGATGTTAGATTTAGAGGAAGAAGAGGAAGAAGACGAAAACGAAAATTCATCTTAATTATATACAGTTTAAATAATGACGGATGACAGTAAGTTAAATTAGTATGTCACACTCTTCTCATTTTAATAAAGGTAATATATGCGTATTTATAGATGGAAATAATTTATTTAATATCGCTCAGCAAATGAATATAGAAATTGACTATATAAAACTGCTAAAAAATATTACAAATAACCAAAAAGTATTAAAAACCTATTTCTACGGAATTGTAGACTCTAACAACGATAAACAGCAAGGTTTTTATACATGGTTAAAACACAATGGATACAAAGTAATTACAAAAATGCATTCCTTCGATAATAACATAAAAAAACCAACACTTGATGTAGATATCGCAGTTGATATTATAAGATATGCAAATAAATATGATACCGGGATTATAATAGCAGGAAGTCCTGATTTATTACCAGCTATACAACATGTATCCACTATAGGTTGTAGATTAGAATATATAGGGTTAAAACATTTATTTAACAGTCCTATGGGAGATTGTTATGATAAGTTAACAGACATATATGAAATTAAATCAAACATTGAGAAACAAATCGTTCCTGTACATGAAAAATATAATGCTCTTTTATCTAATTCTAAAAAAGAGACTTAAAGAATTATAAACTTAAATTGATTTTATAATTATTATTCCTTATTGTTTGCAAATAGTTTATCCATTATACACACAATGACATCCCAACAAAAACCAATTATTCTTTCTATTGAAGGAAACATCGGAAGCGGTAAAAGCACATTACTCCAACATATTCGTAATGTTTTCCCAGAATGGAACTATATAGATGAACCTGTTGACAGTTGGTTATCCATGAAAGATGAAGACGGAAATAGCTTATTAGAACTTTTTTATCAAGACAAAAAACGATGGAGCTATACATTTCAAAGTTCTGCCTATATTACCAGATATACAAATATGTCTCGCGCAATCCAAAATTGGAATCCATCCACACATTCGAATGTCTTTATTACAGAAAGATGTCTATTAACCGACAGATATGTGTTTGCAGAGATGTTACACGAAGATAAAGACTTGAATGCACTAGAATGGAATCTGTACACTAAGTGGTTCGATAACTTCTCTGACTATTGCCCAATACATGGTTTAATATATGTAAACACTGATTTTAACGTGTGTAATCAACGTATTAAACAAAGAGGGAGAAAAGGGGAGGATACTATATCTATTTCTTATTTAGAAACATTAGGAAAACAACACGACAAATGGTTATCAAACACAAACTTACCAATATTAGAAATAACAAGTGACCCATCCGAAATCCATCGTATTAAAGATTGGATACAAACATTTACCCAATAGTTACACTATTAACTATCTTTTTTAACTTATATATGTAAGTTAAAAAATATGTATACTACTCATCTAATCTAATAAACGTTTTGGACGACCAGATTGCAATATATCCTCTTTCTCATCGTCTTCACTATCAGAATCAAGTACTGGCTTCTTTTTTTGTGGTTGTTTCTGTTTCATCTCAATCTTTTTAGTATTTGTATCATTTAAAAGTAATCCTTCTAGGTATTCTACCCTAGCTTCTAACATCTCATATTTGTTTAATAAATTGGCAAACATCTCATGTGTAATTTTAGGGTCTATACTAATAGGTGCTTTTATATTATTTTCCTGAGATACTCTGGTTACCTTAGATTGAACTTGTGCAGGAAGTGTTTGAAGAAATGCTTCGATTTCTTCTTTTTTTGCTTTAGGAAAAACCCATCCAGGAACTTTGTTTCCTTCTACTGTTAAACTTTTGCTGAATGTTCCTCCTAACTCTTTTATCTTATCTTTTAAGGTAAATGTATCTCCTACCATAACAATAGATTGAGGGGAATATTCTACGATTTTAATCATTTCTGTCTTTTTCGCGAATGTATAGTAATCTTAACTAGATTACTATGGTAAAAATCATTTTAATTAATCAAAATTGTTTATTTCTTTAAAAGTTGAATATTTAGAAAAAAAGTAGTACATTTTTGTTTTCTATTTTATTTTTGTACTACTTTTTTTTTATTTTTTAACTTTTTGCATAAATTATAAAAAATAAATAATTATTCTTCTTCTTCACTGTCATCCAATATAGTTTTCGAAGTTTTCTTCTTTTTTTCTACATTTGTACTTGCGTGTCTTGGACATGAGTCTGTTCCTAATTTTGCCTTATTAGGACATTGTTTATTATTTGTTAAAATATGTACACACTGTTCTCGTATTTCTTTTTGTTTAGTGTTTGATTTAGTGGTTGTCTTATTGGAATAATGCTCTTCTAATGTTTCCTGTAATATAGATTGTATACTTTCATGCTTACAGTTTGTGTGTAATGTGTCATTAATCTGTTTTGTTATCCCTGTTACAAATTGATTCCACTTTTGGGAAACAACCTGATTATCAAATAAATCTTGACTTGTTTGGATTGGGATAAATGCAATAGACATTTCCTCGGTTTACATTACTTTGTATTTGTAATGTAAAACTCATTTTATTTTGGATTAATACGCATTAATTGTTTCATAGTCATCGTCATCGTCTAATACAGATGGAAACATTTCTTCCTCTTCTTCTTTTTGTTGTTTTTGTTGCATATCAAGGGCATCCATTTTACTCTCATATGCCATTTTGACAACGTTATTTAAATATTTATCCCATAAGCTTGCTTTTGTATCTTTCTTTTCCTTTTTTGATTCCAATGATTCAATGCGATTATTACGAACAATATGGTCATCTGTTATTATAATATCTTTTATATCTATTATTTCGCTATTTTGCATATATACATCTACACTTTTATGGGTGTGTATATTATAAAAAGCGTCTTTAATTGTTTTAAATAAAATATTTGCTACATTCCAGCTTAAATTCTTCTTATGTTTTACGTAAATAGAGTATTTCATAATTAGGAAATAGCGCATATTTTTATTTCGTATTTTCTTCCAATCATCCTGTTGAGTTAATGTATTTAACTCATTCTGTTCTGTACTCCATACATGTTGACTATTTACAATATCACGTTTTGAATGAATGTGCAGTTTTTGACGTATTAAATCTTTTGCTTCAGATAAAATAAGTTCAGGATGTTTATCACGGTAGACATATACTATATTTTTATTTTTTTGTATCAATTCTATTGTCCCGTCGCTTAAAAGGAGTTTCTTAATACTTTTCCCTCTGCTTAAATTCTCGAAAAACTGTTTCCAATAATCATCTTGTTCGATTTGGCTACATTCGTAAAGTTTTGGGTATTTTATTTCTCTCTTTTTCTTTGTACGGTTCATACTGTTATGTATAAATAGAATGACTACTTATATAATATAACTAGATAATATTTAAATACTTTCTTTTTTTTGTTTAAAAATCAATTTATAAAAAATACACCTTTAAACAAAAAAATAAATATAAAAGTGAAACAACTTAGTTAAGATGGGCAAACAACAAACACCTCTTCAAATAGGAAAAAATGGTAAACGTAGAACACACAAGCAGTTAATCGCACTTGTTATGATGATTAAAAACGAAGAAAAACGTATAGAAGTCAGTTTTGACAGTGTAAAAGAATTCACAGACACATTCGTCATCTTAGATACAGGCTCAGTCGACAATACTATCCCAATTGTAAAAGATTATTGTAAGAAACACGGGATTACTCTCTTTTTAAAAGAAGAACCATTTGTTAACTTTGAAGTATCCCGTAATGTATTACTTGATTTTGCAGATGAAGTCCTTAAAGAAAAACGTTTTTTACTACAATTAGATTGTAATGATGAATTACAACAAGCAGAGAATTTAGTTCATTTTGTAGAAAATTTCAACGGACCACAAACTGGATTTCACCTTAAACAAAAATGGTTCACAGGAAGAAGTGTAGATACTTATTTTAATATTCGTATGTGCTTATCTCACTGTGGATGGAGATATAAAGGTGTTGTTCACGAATATATTACTCGTGATCCAAAGAACCCAGGATATCAACCAAATGACATCATTAAATTAGACAACATTATCTTATTCCAGGATCGTACCAAAGATGACGATAAATCATTTAAGCGTTTTAACCGCGATAAAGATTTATTATATACCGAGTATATTAAAAATCCACACGAACCTAGAACTCTTTTTTACTTAGCACAAACATGTGGTTGTCTTCAGTTAACTCATGAAGCATACCAATATTATATCCTTCGTTCAAAAGAAGAAGGATTCTTAGAGGAAGTATACCACTCTTATCATCGTTTAGGAGAATTAGCTAAAATGATGGGACATCCTTGGGAAGAATCATTAAACTGGTATTTAAGAGCATTTGCATACTCTCAACGTGCAGAGCCATTAGTTGCTATTGCAGAGTATTATACAAAGAAAAATACAAAAGGAGAAGATAAACCAGACTATGCTACTGCTTATATGTATGCAAAAATGGCATGCACATTAACATTCCCACACAACCAAATTCTCTTTATTGACAGACAATGTTATACTTATAAAAGATGGCACATTATGGGTATTGTTGGATATCATGTAGGAAGATATAAGGAAGGTAAGGAAGCATGTTTAAAAGCAATTGCAGCAGAGGATAGAGAATTAGATGTTCAAAATCTTGTCTGGTATCTTCGCAAAGAAAAAGAAATGAACTCTATGGCGTATCAATTACATCACCCACAATTATTAGCTGTTTCTTGCGATAAAGGAGAAATTTATAGACCAGAAGATATCAATCAAGATGCAAAAATGACAGAAAAGGATGCATTAAAGAAAGGATTAACCTTATTCTTGGGTAAGTAAATGTAAAAACATACATATTTATTACTTTACATAAAAAAAGTAGTAAAATTATTTATTTATGAGAAAATAAAGCCTTTGTCTTTCTATATATATATAATATGATAAATATAACTATAATAACTATATATAATCCAATGAATATATGTTCGAATGTACGTTCTTCTGTACGTAGTCTTTGAGATGATCTATATGCATTTTCTACACTTTCCTGTAGAGATGGTAATGGAGTTTGTATAATATCTCTTAAATAAGCATTCAAGCCTTCTATGTCATTATTTATGGTATAATAATATATATATGATAGATGAATTTCCTTTGAGATGAGTCTTCCTCTATATGTTATAGTATATGAAGGCTGTTGTACTTCATCAGGAATATCATTATATGGTTGTACCATATGAGGGTGACCTGTAGTTCTTTGATATTCATTTGCTAATTCTCTTATACGATTATTAACATCTATATATCGATATATAAAACGTCTTTTATATTGTTCTTTTTCATTTTGAGATAATCTTCTGGTAATATATTCTATTTTATTTTCTATTATATTCTTAAGATTTATTCTAAGTCTAGAAAGAACATCTAGGTCATTAACTGTCATCTGTTGTAAATCAGGATTATCTACAATCCAATATAATACGAATTTACTATATTGGAACATGATAAATATATCATAGTGGATTGTAGATAAATTTAATAAATCAAAAATAACTAAAGGATATATATTTTCATTTATTTTTTGTATTATTTGGTTAAATTGTCCCAATTGTAACTCTCTGGTTAATGAGAATATAGCATTCTCTGCAATACTAATAATACTGTAGTCAAAACCAAGAACCTCATTAATAAGTTCTGGATTTAATGGTTCTCTTCCTAAAGGACAGTCTGCTATAGTCCCCTCTTCATCGTATGTTACTCTAATCCAGTTTTTTATACATTCGGAATGAAATCTATGATTGTTTACACATACAGATAAACCAGGATTTTCTTCTGTAAATTCATAAAAACATATCCTACACGTATCATTCATTTTTAATTATTGTATACAGAAAATATTTTTTTAAATACATCCTGTAATATCAAAATTTTGTTTCATTCCTTCTAATTTTTCAATTGTCTGTAATAAAAATATATCATTTACATCGGATTGATTTGGTACTAATGTTTTTTCATCTATAACTAAAAAAGCAGGTGCAGGTATAATATTTAATCCATTAGCACTGTATACTTTAGGATGACCATCTATAATTACTGTATTACAATTGTTCATATGTTGAAGTTGAAAAATATCAAACACAACACGTAAATCTTTATGTTTACCATATCTTTTATCTGCCATTTCAGTGTGATATCAATCAAGATGCAAAAATGACAGAAAAGGATACATTAAAGAAAGGATTAACATTATTCTTGGGTAAGTAAACTGATTTTTTTCTGCTTAAGCTATCAACAATCATCTTTCTTACGCATCTTTATTATTTTGAATATGCTTGTCCTTTTCGATACTCGCGTATATTATTGTATTACTAAATATACTTTAACAGAGCCTAGTACAAATCAAAAAAAGAGAAAAAGGAACTCTTCCTCGGATACGATTTATATTTTATTAGATGGAGAAGATACAACAACACAAATTGCTGTTAATGCAGAACATTGTATAGAAATAGACACAAAAATGGATTATTCTTTTTGTGAAGCTCTTGAAACGTTTTTAGAAAAGCAAATAAAACCATATGATGATGACCGATACTATCTGAAGTGTTCCTATGAAAAAAATACTGAAAAAACATATTATATCCAATCGATAGATAAGATAATGAAAGATGGAATACTTGTTACATTACGTTCTGATGAAATCCGTCATTTTAAATTTGATAAATTATATATAGCTTGTGGAGATGGCATTAGACAATCTTGCAACTTGTGGTAAACTTATTACTTTCACGAAAGTAATAAATTAAATAAATGTGTATGTTTATTATTTAGCAGGTGTTCCTCTTACTTTTCTTGCAACATATATTATAAAGGTTAGGACAAGATATCCTATAAACAACCCGATAAAAAAATTATCTTCAGTGGAAGAAGGTCTGTTACTGTTATATCTTACTCTTATTTGTTCATGACGTTGTTGTAATATTCTTTCTTGCATCATTTCAATTCTATTTCTTAATTCTTCTTCAGCTTCTCTACGTTGCTGTTCTAATAATTGTCGATAAAGAGCAGCTTGACGAACTTCCTCTTCTCTACGTCGAATATTATCAACATAAGGTCTCTGAGCTTCTGCCTGTGCTAGTCGTTGTTCTGCTAACCTAATCTGTTCCGCAACTCCTGACTGCTCGATTACATCATCTTTTAAATCTGCTCTACATACAGGACAATTTAAATCTTGACGCGAATTAAACCTAGTTCGAATCCATGTATTAATACAGTCCCTATGAAATTGATGGTTATTATGACAAGATGTAATCCCTGGGTTCGCCTCTGTGAATTCATCCATACATATAGCACACTCAGTATTTGGTGGATTATCATAAAAATAATACTCATTTGATTGATATAATATAAACCATAATAATGCAACAAGCCCAAGAAGAACTATATGTAACTTGGTTAAATACATTATACTTTTTTATAGGATAAAAGAGATTAAAAGAAAAAAATAATAAATCACACTATTTATAAAAGATGGCTAGTATTTCACCGAATATATATACAGTTCAAATCGATAGTAACTATCGTGATTTATCTAAATATCCATTATCTACAGACTTTTCTGTTAGTTTTAAAACATCTGATAACACAGGTCCAGAAATAAATGGTCTTCCCTATCAAAATGGATTTCAGCTACCATCTCAAATTGACCCAGATTTCGTTCGTGCAGATTTCAGGGCAGTAAATGGACAGATCCAACACTCTTATAAAGATTCTTCTAATAACTTCTATATCTCAGGGTTAATGTATTTTAAAGGGGCTGGTTCAAGTTTTTCCATCTATCAAGGAACCTATAGAATCATGATTTTAGGACAAGATGTAGTATCTGCGCCTCGTTCTCTTCCTTTTATAGGTAAATTTACCCCACTAGGAGATTATTATTATTTAAGTTGGTTTAATTATGGATGGGGAAACGTAGACTGTACACGTTCTACATTCGATATTGACATAAATGAAAGCATTTTTTGGTTATTCGATGCACAATCTACAGAACCATTCAATATATTACCATATTCAGATCCAAATAACCCATTTTATACTATATTAACTCCTCAGGACTACTCATATGAACTTAATGGAGGAATATTTAACGTAATCTGTGCTTTTACAACACAAGGTTATGAATATACACTTAATGGTATACCTTGGGGATATCATATAGTAAGCTCTAATAAAGACATAGCCCCAACGTTAGAAAATGGTAGAAGTTATATTAAAACTAACTCTGCACTAAGTGTGTTTACTACTTGTAATACAAACCCATATTCTCCTAAAGTATATGAAGCTACAACAGATGAAAATGACTGTTTTCAAGCGGATACGTTCTCATTCAATAATCCAAATGGAAGTCCTCCAGGAACATACGTATTTCAATTTAACTGTCCCACAAATGGAGTAACTGCACCTTATTTTGCATTATATTTCTATAATCCCACTAGTAACACAAAATTTACTTTAGATACAACCTATACAAGCTTAGGATTACCTGCAAGTAATCTAGGTTATTGGCCAACTCAATTTCTGGATACAGAAAATTACGTGTACATATTATGTGCAAATAAGGTATTAAATTCAACAGGAAGAGTTTATGTATTGCCATTTAATAAGTTAACGAATTCATTTGGTTCAGTTTATAATCAATACTTAGGATTTCATTCTACAGGTGGTCCAGGAACAATCGGGACATCCTCCGCTATTAATGCATGTGTGGATTCGATGTTTGGTACGAGGATATGGGTAACATTAGATAACTCTCCAGGCTCTCCTACGCAACCAGAAGGTGTACTTATTTATTATCTTACATTAAGTAACATATATGCAGGATTTACATTTGTTAGCAGAGATACAACCTTTAAAGGATATCAAGGAGAAACATGTTCTATCCTTTTTAGTATGAATGATGTTGTAATAGCGGTACAAGGTATTGATTCTGTAGATGGAAACGGATTAAAACTGTATAAATATGATAATAACACATTCAATGGCTTTTCTCAGTTTTATACACAACTTGGGCAACCGTCTGGACTAACTCTTGATACGAACATAACAAGAGGAAAACCTTTATTATTTAATTATAGCGGAATTGTTAATCCTTTATGTTTTATATCCTATTCATATGGAGGGTGCATATTTGGGGCAAGTTATACAGTAGATGCATTCTATCCTGTACAAAATGTGTATTCATTATTATATGCATATGGAACAAGTAATTCGATTGTTGTATCGACTATATCTAATAACTATTATCTAATGAGTAGCACATCAGGACTATTATATGATATAACTAATTTAGAATATCCATACCTACTTACCGATTTGTACCCACATGAAAGTAAAAAGAACTCGCAAGGAGGAACAAATATACTTACACAAGTAGTAAGTTTAGCATCTGGAAATGTTGTATTTGGAGGAAATTATAATAGTCAAACAAATGCAAATAAAGTTATTTCCTTTTCTTTTATTGATACCTCTACAACTATAAAAAGCAAACATTATTCAAAACCTATCTTACAATTTCAACCGCAAGTAACAAACACTCCATCCTCTGAACGTCAAGGATGGGAGCTATTTACTATTCCTGGTAGTGAAACTAATATTTCAACAGAGTTCTCCCCAGTTCAATTTATTAATAATGGTTTAGTAGCATGGTATAAACCTAGTGCAAAATCAAATCTTATTTTAGATGAAACGTACGTAAAAGGTATTATTGATTTAAGTGGTAATGGACTTGACTTGTATACAAATTCTTCTACTACAAATTGTCCACAATGGATTGCAAATAATGTTTATGCACAAGGAAATCCATCTATACTATGGACCGATGTCGGAACACCACAGAATGCAAGTTTTTCTTCTACAGGAAGTTGGAGTAAATCTACTATAAAATTTGTAATGATGATGTATGATATCTCTGGGAGAGGAGGACCTTTAGTGGGTACACCTGGCGTACTTCCTTTCCAAGCTGTAAATGGAGGAAGTATGTATATACAATCAAACTATACTGGAGTATATATGGCATATCAACAAGGGTTAGCATTTGGATATAATTCTGATTATGACACATTAGCAAGAGGAGCAGATATTGTTACCTATTTCGGATACGATAAAGTAACTACTCTTCCCCCATTTGTGGCAAATGCAAGCATAGGTCCTACATTAGACCCTATTTATTATACTCCGATTATATCTTCTGTAAACCAAATAAAATTAATGCAGAATATATCAGGATTTTCTAATTATGCTATCTCTTTAAGAGAAATTGTTGTTCTTGATTTTATCCCATCAGACTATCAGCTATCTCTATTTCAGTACTATTTTAACTCACAACTCAATATCTTTCCAGTAGTTATCCCACCACTTGCCGGTGTATACTCTTTATATACATTGAATGAAGCTGGAGTAAATACAAGCGCAGTATATATAGAAAGAGTGGATGGTTCAAGTATACAACATGTAGAACAATCCCCTCGTATTACTGACTTTTCATATCCAGATATATACACAGATATAAAATATATCCGTACAGTAGATTCCTATAACTTATTTACTACTATTGCAACGGATAACTATATACGAACATACCGTTTTAATGATTATTTGCAACTTGAAAACTATGGGGAGTATGATGTATCAAATGTAAATGTTCCTTTATGGATTGTACAGCCATATTTAACTAAATACGGAGGATTCCGTTTTATTGTATCTACTTTATCAAATACAGTAGCTGGTGAGACTAACAGTGCACAACTTATGTTATTTGGTGAAAATTTTTTTCAGTATACGATAGATACTGGGTTTGCTCGTGACCAAATGGTTCTGTTTGACTCTCAAATTGTTCCTAATCTAATTCAACAGCCATCCCTTCCAGTAAATATCTTTAGTGTACAAGTATATACCTATGATGATGGTAAGTCTATTGTTTTTGCACATGTAGCAACATCAGAAGCTTCTAATGCAGGATTTAACACTCTTGGAGCAAGCATCCAACTATGGGATGTAACAAATGATACATTTGAGTTATTTGATAGTTATCCAGAAGTATTTGGAAATATACCGAATACTCCGAATCAATTTGGTACTACAAATCGTTACTCAAGTAATATTACAAAGTATCCTAACGGAAAAATATATTTATTTTATACAATTATACCAAATGATACTCCGTGTGTTGTATTAGATATAACAGATTATAATCATCTTACTATTGTTACAAATGCTCCTGCTGGAATTCATGAGAATGGAGTGGTTGATGGTTCTGGACGTATTCCGGTTAGAAATACATTAAATGCATCTCCTCGTTCTATGTTTGTAAATCCAGTTACCAACAGAGTTTACTCAATAGATAGCTCTACCTTATATAAGTCGTTTACCAATGAATATATAGGAAATATAAATGTGTATGATTATACTAACTTAAAAAGTATTCCATCTAGTTATACCATAAATCAACAATTTTATTCCTTTAATCCGTACAGTAGTTCTTACGAATTATTTGACTTAAAAAATGCAACTCCAAATAACATAAAATGCACTGTTTGGAATCAAAAAGTATGGGCAATGGTCACATTCACAGATTACAATGGAAACTATAAAGGAATAGCTTATTTTAATTTATCAAATGTAGAGTATTTTGCAGTTAATTATACAAATAATCAGTATTCATCTCTCGTGTATCAACAAACATACTCTAATTTAGAAGGTATAGGAATAAGTATTATACATAAACTAGATTCTAATGGTTCACCAGAATGGCTTTCTCTTTTAGGCGGAAGGGTAACTTCTGATACAAAATTGTCTATGAATGTAAATATTAGTAATATAACATTAGACGAAACACTAAAACATTGTTATATAGCAGGAAGTTGGCAAAATAAGTTAGAATCATTTATTGACACAAACACAACAACGGGACAACCATTAACAAACCCAATTGTATATAATAAAATTACAACAAATCCTATTGATACAAGTGTAAACTCATTCATATGTAAGTTAAATGTGAATGATGGTACATTTATATGGCTGTCACCTACATTTGGAAAAGGGGATGACTACTACCAACGAATTATGTATAATCCTTCAAATTCTACTGTTAGCTTGATAGGATACTTTAGTAGTCCGGTTATGTTAGTATATGAACCGCAAGTTAGTGTAAATGGTGGTTCTGGATTATATAATCCTGTGAATACAATTCTTAATGTAAGTAACCCTAGTACATTTACTACTGTTCTTTTCACAATTAGTGAATCGTGTGAGCTTAAGTGGTCTTCTAAACTATATTCCTTAGAGCAAGCAAGCAAAAATAAAGGATTTGATATTAGTATTAACGGTGGAAATATAAATTGTATACTTCTTTCTAATTCAAACACGTTACAGTGCATAGATTCTACAGGAAATAATGTACAAAATACATATACAACCATAAATCCAATAAATCAACAATTTATAGGAATATATGCGTTTGATTATGCAGGAATATACCAAAAAAGTGAACGTGTAGACCTTCCTGCAGGATTTACTACAAGTGTATACGATATTGTTTCTTACTCTAATTTAAACCGTATATTATTCTTTGCTAACTTTTATACAAACGTAAACTCTCTTAACTTTGTTGACATATATAATAAAGATGGTTCATATGCTACAAGTATAACAAACTATCCTATTAGCACACCTTTTTCTCAGGTATTTGAATATAATTTTAACAGTTCTTTCATTGATACAAACGGGAAAGAATATTCTCAAATTATACTCAGTACAGGTGCACCTACTGGCACAAATTTAGAAAATTATAAAT
>JACCDO012377167.1_pt1 | contig 24720 bp, 15 predicted proteins | sample 7446101 | NCBI WGS metagenome assembly JACCDO01 (sample SAMN15323440, study PRJNA562643) | freshwater metagenome | isolation source: river surface water | place: USA:Blue River Watershed | collected 2017-08-16 | reverse complement strand
TCAAAACACTCATATTATACATTAATACTTATAGAACGAAATAAATATGTGCCACCAGCTATGAGAGCAAGTGGTGCGGTAGCCGAGCCAAGTGATGGTGCTGACAATGTTTTCGGCATAAGCTCAAGAGGCGGCAGTGGAGGATATGGTGGTCGCACTTCTACTAACTCACGTTGGAAGGATGATAATAGTGGTGCTGATAGTTATCCATCGCAACAAGGGGGAAATTATGGCGGTGGATATCAACAAGGCAATTATGGTCGCGGCGGCGGAGGTGGTTACGGTGGTGGAGGTGGTTATGGTGACAGAGGTGGTTATGGTGGTGATCGTGGAGGTTATGGTCGCTCCGGTGGTGGAGGTGGTTATGGACGTGGTGGTTCAAGTGGATATGGTGGTGGAAGTTACGGTGGCGGAGGTAGTTATGGTGGTGGAGGAGGTGGTTATGGTGGAGGAGGCGGTGGTTATGGAGGAGGAGGCGGCGGCGGTGCTCGTCAAAACTCTTTAGGCTTTCATGGTGATGAACGTCCTAATCCAAGAAAGGAACAAGAATTATTTCATAATAATGATTCCCAAACCGCCGGTATTAACTTTGATAAGTATGATGATATTCCTGTTGAGACCAACCCACCTGTTGAACCTGTGAACGAGTTTACTGAAGAGACAATTGGTGCAAACTTATTGAAAAATGTGATATTGAGTAAGTTCCAACGTCCAACTCCAGTGCAGAAGTATTCGATTCCAATCGGCTTGAGTGGCGGCGATATGATGGCATGTGCTCAAACTGGCTCCGGTAAAACCGCCGGGTTTTTGTTCCCTGTAATCACAATCATGTGTGCCAAGGGTGCTGCGCCAACGCCTCCTAATGTGCGATCCAAGGCCTGCTTCATCACCGGCTTGATCTTGGCTCCTACTCGTGAATTAGCAGTTCAAATCTTTGATGAAGCTGACAAATTCTGTTATTGCACTGGTATCCGTCCCGTGGTGGTTTATGGTGGTCAACAAACAAGTAATCAACAACGTGAGCTAGATCGTGGTGCAGATTTATTAGTAGCTACACCTGGTCGTCTCATTGACTTGATTGAAAGAGGTCGTATTCGACTAGATAACGTCAAGTTTCTAGTGCTGGATGAGGCTGATCGCATGCTTGATATGGGTTTTGAGCCACAAATCCGTCGTATTGTGGAGTGCGAGAACATGCCAACTGATCGCCAGACTTTTATGTTCTCTGCCACTTTCCCTCAAACTATCCAACGTTTAGCTGGTGATTTCATGAAAGATTACGTCTTCTTAGCCGTTGGTCGTGTAGGTGCTGCCTCCAAGGACGTCACTCAAACCATCGTGAGAGTTGACAGTGAAGAGGAGAAGTTTGATAGATTATTGGATTTCTTGGGTCACGTCCGCGAAGGTCTTATCCTTGTTTTCGTCGAGACTAAACGCGGCGCAGATTTGTTGGAAGACATCCTACTTCGTGAGCGTTTCCCTGCTTGCTCCATCCACGGCGACAAGTCCCAAAGGGAACGTGAGGAGGCTTTACGCAACTTCAAGTCACAAGTATGTCCTATCCTAGTCGCGACCGATGTTGCAGCAAGAGGATTAGATATTCCAAACGTTACACAAGTCATCAACTTTGATTTACCATCTGATATTGACAACTACGTGCACCGCATTGGCCGTACGGGTAGAGTGGGCAACGTCGGTCAAGCACTGTCATATTTCAGTGAAAAAAATCGTAATATCGCCAAGGAATTAGCCGAATTATTGATTGAAAATGAGCAAGATTGCCCTACCTGGCTCGAGGACATGGGCGGTTACGGCCAGCAATTCAGAGGCGGCGGACGTGGTGGACGTGGTGGTGGACGTGGTGGTAGTAGATTCGGTGCTAAAGATTACCGTCACACATCCTCACGTGGTGCACCAACTGGTTCATCTGCAGCTCCTCCTCGATATGGTAGTGGTGGTTCATATGGCTCATCTCGTAGCGGTTCTAGTCACGCTGCTCCTGCCAATGACAACAGTGCATGGTAATCGCAGTTGCAGAATTTGCAATTTTGTGTTAGTGAGTGAGTAAAAATAGTTTAGTAATATGGAAGCAGAGACAGGTAACCCACACACTCCTTCCCCTCGCCTACTCACCCATCACTCACCTTACTATTCCGCAGGAGTAAGTTTGTATATAGTTAAGTTTTGATGATGACCAGCGCGGTCGCATGTTGTAAAGAATGATTTTAGAGTATGGTGTTCATAATCTATTGTATGTAGAAATTTTCTGATTTCAAAAGTTAGTATTTTAGTAAATAGACACACAACCTTGTACATAATTATGGACAATATATGAAGAGATAGAGAGCAGACGGAGAATGGTATATACAATCTTGTTCTTGTTACGTAAACAAAAATATATGTTAGGTTTTGGGTGACTTTATACTCATTAGGACAGAAGCTGGCTATATTCACGGCTTTTTTATCTTACAAATCTATAACAATTCCTATTAGTAGTGACGTGTGGCATGCACCGACTTGGTCCATGTAGTTTATGGGTCTTGTAGAATACACATTCTTTTATAATCAGTTAATGGAGCTGATCTTGGACGAGGATACAAATCGACGATATAAGGCTTAGCAAGCTCAACATTCATTGGTACTTGATCGATGTATAATTGTCCACCTTCTTTTCTCGCAGCTTTAACTGACTCATCAGCATCTACGCGCTTAAAAAAACCAACTAAACAAAATTCTCTTTCTTTATTCGAATCTTTTTCTACTAATGGTCTATACAAATCTCCAATATCACCAAATTTCTGTTCAAATGATGCTTTAATACTGGTTATTGGGACTAAGCTCATCTCTGGGCTCTGAGTCACCTTCACCCAATGCAGTGGCTTCGGTGTGTGTTCTCCCATCAGCTCAACACGACGGATACGCTTATCTTTCGGTCCTCCTTTGCGCACATGATAGTAGGTCATCATGGTGTTAGCCACGTCCTCCTTCGACATCTCGTTCAGCGACATTTTTCACTCGCTTCTTTTTCTTTCCTTTCTTCTTCCTCACGTCCTCGCTGAAACGTCCGTACCGGTGTGTACCGGTCCTAAAAATCTTGCAAAGCAATGCAAACATTGAAATTCTATACTAAGTTATCTGTTCTTACTTATTAATAGTTACATGGTTCTGTCTGTATCACTCTATGTACATGTTGAAGTTGTATTGCAAGTTCTTTAGATGCAACACCTACTCTCCCAATAGACTGTTGCACATATTAAATGCCCATATATCGAGTTCTTGTACAGCAACGGTGGTCTTCTGAGCGTAGTTGAGACTTCTCTCAATAATCAAGGACACGAGCGCGCTATGATTTCTCCTAGATGCTATTTGAAGAAGACTTTCACCATCTCTTCCGAGTGCATATATGTCTGCGCCAGCATCGATCAATATCTTGCTTAATCGGATATCATTCTTATACGCAGCTCGGTGCAGTGGAGTGTTGCCATACTTATCTCTTGCATTTACATCTGCATTTTGGGCAATTAATAATTGCATAATTTCGATGTTATGTTTGCTTGTAGCAAAATGAAGCGGTGTGTTTGAGTGTCGATCGATCTCATTGACATTCGCTCCCCGGTTGATAAGCTCTTTGCATATCTCTATGTTGTTATGCATGACTGCCCAGTGCAAGGGGGTTTCGCCAGTCGATACTTTAGAATGAATATCTGCGCCGTTATGAAGTAGTAACTTGATAATATCTGTACAGTTTTTCCAAGTCGAATGGGCGAGTGGTGTCCAATTTTCACCATCTTTCATATTGATAGTTGTACTATTAATTAGACACTTGACCATTTCAATGTTACCAAGGCTGCATGCCACATTTAGGTCAATTACTTTGGGTGGTTGACTTCTGATTGATGAAATCGGGAATGAGCATTTATTTTCTAGTATTGCAAAATTCGTTACAGGAGGTTCAATAAACGTATGATGATTATCACCATCATCGACGTATAAAGGCGGCTTTAAAACTCCGTTATACATTATCGGCATTGATGATGAAGGAATTGTAGGCATGAAGTTGTAGTTGAATGGCAATGGAATAGTCGAAATATATGGTAACCGATGCGGAGTAGGAACAAATGATTTTGAGTGAGGTGAATGTGTATTATGCTTAGCTGCGACAGGAATAGCTGGTCGCAGACTCTGTGGTAATGTCTTTTCTATTGGCGTTTCAAAGCCAGGAGGTGCAGAGGCGCACCAAGTGGAAGATGCTCGCTGTTTTCTAATCATTGATGGTATACAATGTTCAAAGCCAGGAGGTGCAGTAATGTATGTAGTTTGCTGATTTGCCATCATTTCTTCTATTCCTTTCCTTCTTTATTTTCTATTTCTGTTGCAGAATTTTCTTTCGGCTTCGAAAGTCGAATGGAAAGGACCGGTCTGTTCTAATACTGTTAGTGGTTTGTTGTGTCTGCACAGACTAAGCCAAAATAGTTATATATCTCGTTTAGAAAGAGTAAATCGTCGAAGAAGTATCTACTCATGCGAATAAGATGACTTCGACTGACATACGCGCTAAAATTATTCTCGGTAGCATAATCACAGTCACTACATTACTATGGCTCATCAAGGAGCGGTATAAGCGTATATCTCTAACATCTATACTCTCTTCTAACTCTTCACTAATCCCTAAAAGCAATCATTCGATGGGTAAGTAAAAAAATTTGAATCATGTCCGATGCACTTGTGGTGTTGGATACTGCAACTTTCGTCCGAGAGTTGTCACTGCCAGAGCAGCTAAATCAACGGGACTCGCTGACTCAAGAGGTGACGGGAAGATTCAAAGCCAAGCTAAGTCTTAATGAGCTGAATTCATTAGTTTTGGAGCTAATTTCATGCGGTTTGCAAGGAGTATTAAGTGCTCCACAAGTAGTTAGCTTGCTAAAGGTGGTCGATGAATGGGGTAAAGAGCAGAATAGTACCGAACAAGTCAATTATTGTATTATTGATGTTTTATGGTTGGCTGGAACACAATGTATCCCTCCTGCTAATGAGCAAGCACCATCCAATGCATGGAAAACATTAGTAGAAATCACAAGAGATGTATATCGCTCGCAATTAGTAGATGTCAATATGATGAAGGTATCTTTAGAATTGAATTTATTGGTAAGTGCTGGTATTGCAAAGGATGAAACAAATATATTGACAAAATTAAAGAAATTAAACACTGCGTTAGTATACAGACAGCAGAAGTACAACTTATTGAATGAGGAAACAGAAGGATATTCCAAGCTAATTGTAGTGCTGTCGAATCTCCCTTCTGCTCCGGTCGATATATCGGCTCACATAGGTACGCAGAGACTCATACTCACTTACTTACTCACTCATTTACTTACTCACTTACTTACTCACTCACTCACTTACTTACTTGCTAAAAGGCAACGTCTTGTCGCTGGTTGGAACCTTTGATTTGGATCCGAATCGTGTATTAGACGTGGTTTTGGATATTTTCGAGAAGAACTTGTGGAATTACGAGTCCTTTTTGAAGTTGTTGAAGCAGTTCCGAAAGAACAACATAGTGCACATCATGGGCTTCAAGTTCGCCTATTATCACAAGGCTGTCGTGGACGCGAGTACCGCCGCTAATCCACAGTCTACTGCCGGCACATCACCAACTCCAACACCAAGTTCGACTACTACTGCTGCATCTGCCTCGGCTGCATCAGTGGAGAAGCCCGCGCAAAGATCCGCACCAGAATCACTGTACAGGGTAGCCGCCATCTTGATTGTCTGCGACTTCATGACATTGCAAGACCTGCTTCCATACCTGCAACCTGTTCCTGCGGATACAAAAGCGTTGCAAGAGGAGCAAGAGAAGCTACTAGTAGAACAAATTAAAGACTTTGGGATGATCAGTTTGAATGCGCCTGCTGCAGATAAGCCTGCCAGTAGCAGCGCCACCATACCTACTTCCACATCCTCGCAAGCACTGAACCAAGGTAGGGATTACAGTGGTAAGGCTTCAGCTGTGGTCGCGGACCCGGTGTCATACTATGAAGCTGCAGCAAAAGAAGAGCCTGAATACACGGATGGCAACCAACTGATCGGATTAGCTGCGGCCTTTTTGAGCTTGAACTGCTGGGATCATTGCCAGCAGATGCTGCAGTACCTCGAGGCGCACGCAGTGAATATCATGAAGGTGCAAGACGCCAAGGTCGCCATGATCGGGTTCATCTCGTACATCATCAACGACGTGTACGTGCCCATCAGCCACCTCCACGCGAACCTAGCGAAGGTAAGTAGGATCAAAGAGGTGCAAAATATCCAAATTCAACACCAGTTTCCTAAATTTTCATCCCTGGAGACTCTGCCAACGGATATGCTTCCGTTCCTGCGCCAGATAGGCATCGAACTAGGCACCTCACCGCGTCTCTTCACTAAGATATGCAGGCTATTGCGCGCTCACCTGCTTCACTTGCACGGCAGTCGCATGGATGTAGGTGACAAGAGTGTAACCATCGATATTGCTGCGCATAAGCAGGCACTGGAGCCTGTCAAGGCTATCCTCGGCGACATCCTGTTGCCCGGCCTCTCCATCAGCGACAGCAACGCCTTCTTAGCCGAGCAGTTATGGCAAGTTATCAGTTTATTCCCGTTTCAAGTTCGCTTTGAGCTCTACACGACGTGGGTAGGCGGCGGTCTAGGGAAAGAGGGCGTGGGAACCAAGTCGAGTAGGGTTTGCATGGTGGAAGCCAAGTGCTTGCAGACTGCAAAAGGTTCGTTAAAGCGAGTGTCCATGGAGAACACGCGTATTATGGGGCGCCAGCTGGGTCGCGAGACCAACGTGTGTCCCATCATTGTGTACACCTATGTGCTGACTCAGATCGAGTCGTATGACAACCTAATCCCTTTTATTGCGGAAAGCTTGAAGTACGGGACTTTCCTGGCGAAGGACTGCATGGCTTACTGCATGCTTATCCAGCTGCATAAAGACGGTGAAAAGTTAAAAAAAGGTACGTATACTCCCTAATCCCTTCTGTCTCCACTCACTCACTCACTCACTCACTCACTCACTCACTCACTCACTCACTTATGACCAGGCGACACGCATCATTCTCGCTGGTTTGGTTCTCTTTCGAAGTTTATTGGGACATTTTATCGCAAGTATCCTGCTACGGAGCTCAAAGGACTGCTGCATTTCCTCATGCAGCAACTGAGTAAGGGAGAAACGGCGGATTTGCTGGTTTTGAAGGAATTACTAGGTAAAATGGGAGGATGTGACACGCTAACGGAGGTGTCGGAGGTGCAGTTGGAGGGATTATGCGGCGGACGCGCATTGAAAGCAGAAACAATGAGTAACTCGAGTGAAACAGTGAGTAAACGTGCTGTGTTACTACTGCGTGAGGAGTTGATGACCTCGGGCACCGCGCTACCTATCCTCTTGTTTATCGCGAAACTACGCAGTAGAGTGCTGTTCTACACCGACTCGAAGCACCTGAAGTTCATCTCATACCTCTATGACACGTGTCAAGATGTGTTGATGCAATTCACCGAGTTTTTAGTTGCAGGTTGCAAGACGATCGAGTCGGTGGCAGTGATGATGCCGTCGATCAAGTCGATGATTGACGAGATTGGACTGACGCTTCCGGTGGTCTTCCAGCTTATTCGCCCTATTGTGCGTGCGGCGTTGCAGTACTCAGCGGATCCCAATGATGCGTCAGTACCGGCGTACCTGGTGAACTGGCATCCGTTCAGTGACGTTATGCTCAGCACCATCAACAGCTACGTCCCCGCGGATGTGCTGGCGATCATCTCACCTAACCTGTTCATCACCTTTTGGAGCTTGTCGGTGTACGATATCTACACCCCCGGCACCCGCTATGAGACCGAGAAAAAACGGTTACAAGAACGTTATGCAGAGTTAGAAAAGCAAAAAAGTGCGCCAATTTCCTCTGAAGTAACGCAGTCTGAACGCTTGAAGAACGAGAAGTTGCGGAAGAATGAAATGAGTAAGATCATCGCGAGTATGAAGGACCTGACGGAGGAGTACAACGGTCAGCGCAAGCATGTGGAGCAAGTGCGGTTGTTGATAGCAACACAGAATCAGTCTTACTTCAAACACGTCGAGCAAGGCGCTACCGCGGATGCCCTGCTTCAGTACTGCGTGCATGACCGCATGCTCATGTCGCCGCTAGACGCGGTGTACTGCGCCAAGTTCTACTTGGCGTTGCATGAGTTGAACACCCCCCGATTCTGCACAATATCTTACGTAGATAAGGTGGTGAGGACCATATTGCCGTTACTATTCTGTAGCACGGAGGCAGAAGCCGCCTACATCGGCTACTCATTAGTGTCGTTACTACAAGTTCTAGGTAAATGGTATGGTGATAAGGCGGCATATGACACCGAAGCCGCAGCTGTTATCGGTCTCGCTACCAAGCACGACTACAACGCACTCACTGACGAGGGTGTTGAAAAGACTACTCATGAGCAGTTTAAAGCGCGATTTGCTTCATGGCATCAACAAGTGCAACGTGTGGTACTATCCGCGCTAAGCAGCAAGGAGTATATCCACATCAGATCCGCGCTTATCTTTCTTTCGCGTGTGTCAAAGCAGTACCCAGTCACTGGCTTAGACGACAAGAAGATCCACAAACGCATTGAACAGATCGAGAACGAGGAGTTGGAGCGTGTCGACTTGCAGTTGATGGCCAAGAGCATCAACACGTTGTTCAAGCAGAAGTATGGTATCGGCATCAAGAGGGAGGTGGATGCTAGCAAGGTGGATGCGAAGAAAGAAGCGGATAGTGCCGTGGTAACACGGGATAAGAAGCCTGCGGAGAAGGTGGCGGCGGCGCCAAGGGATAAAGATCTGCGCATTCAACCTGTATCGAATCAAAATAACAAGTTGCATGGTGCATCACCAGGTGCAAATGTAAGTCAGCCCCCGCCATCGAGAGGAGGTGAGAAGCGACCAAGAGATGATTATAGCAGAGATGCTAGAGACAGCAGAGGACCACCACATGACTCACGAGACAACAGAGGACCACCACATGACTCACGAGACAATAGAGGACCACCACATGACTCACGAGACAACAGAGGACCACCACATGACTCACGAGACAATAGAGGACCACCACATGACTCACGAGATAACAGAGGACCACCACATGACTCAAGAGATAGCAGAGGACCGCCACATGACTCACGAGATAGTAGAGGACCACCACATGGACAAGGACATGACGCCAGAGACAGAGACAGAGGTAAGGATGGCCCGCGTGGAAGAGACGAGTTCAGAGATCGCGACAACAGAGATAGGGACGGAAGGGATGGCAGGGACAGCAGAGGACCACCTCATCCATCACAAGGACACGACCTTCGAGACAGCAGAGGACCACCACATGGACAAGGACATGACTCCAGAGGCAAGGATGGCCCACGCGGAAGAGACGAGTTCAGAGATCGTGACAACAGAGATAGGGACGGAAGAGATGGCAGAGGTCCGCCCCATGCACAGGGACACGACCTTCGAGACAGCAGAGGACCGACACACTCACAAGGTCACGATAGAGGAGACAATCGCGGAAATAAACCAGATCTGCGCGGTGATGCGCCCAAACGACAAAGAAAGTGAGTGTCAGATGACTGACGCAATGATTTGTATTGTAACCTAATTAATTTAAACACACTAGTAGGAAGAAATTGCAGCTCTACTTATTGATAACTCGCAGCGCGATGAAAGAGATGATGCGCAGCCCCACGATGTACACGACCAAGATACCCGCGCAGAACCCAATCGTGTACTCGTCGTACCCCTTTGATTTGATGATGGTCTCACCACTAGTAATACAAGTGTTCGCATTTACTTCAGCATCTGTACACGTCAGCTCCAACCCAGTCAACTCATTCAATGCCACACCCACGAAGGTATACTTGAGATACGAGAGAGCATCTGCAAAGCGCCATTCCGGGAACTCTTTTAGTTGCAGCGGCGAAGTGAAGAAGCCACCGTATAAACGCGATATCTCCAGTAACACCGACAGCACCACCGTGGACATCTCAACGGACACGCAGCAGCACGAGACGCAGGTGGCTAGACTCAGAGCTGCCAAACTATCCAACACCATGAATATCCAGTAGATGAAGAAGTGTGAGGCGGTGTTTTGGTACCCAATCGTCGGATAAACGATGGCGCAGAATACGGATGGACCCCACGAGACCGAAAGAATATCCACGAGACTCTTGGCTAAGAAGTACGCGGACACATGGTATGCACCAGCAGCTCTCTCTCTTAGAATGATTGCGCGTTCTGCAGGGAATGAACTGATGCACTGCAACGAGGCAACTATACCTTGAGTGACACAAGCGAAAAATAACGATGGTACACGCGTTACTATGGACTTTTGATCGTTGCCTATCTGGTGCCAAATACCGCAACTGACGAAGATAGCAATGATGATAGTAACGATTAGATTCATGAAGATGATGTCGGTGCGGCGGAGGTACTGCATTCCACTACGTCTAAATAGAGTGCAAAACTCTATCCACCACCCATTGAACGAGAATTCTTTGGATTCAAACAGTAAATTAGACCCTAAAGTCAGGTCGATGGGCACCTCCTTCTTTGCGTTGGCATCTAGCGCGTCCGCAGTGTCGTCGCCAGTAGAAGAAATTGCTTCGATCAAAAAATCAGCGGGATTCGTCTCTTCAGGGCAAATCAACCCGATGTTGGCGAGGAAAATTATGCTCTTGCTGCACGAGCCCTGGTAGATAATGCGTCCTTTCTTCATTAAAATGAGGTTGTCAAACATGTCAAAAATTTTGCGTTGTGGCTGATGAATCGTACAGATAACTGTGCATACTCCCTTATCCGTTAGGTTTTTCAAGGCAGTAATCACCTTCAATGCGGTGGTGGAATCTAACCCAGATGTGGGCTCATCCAAAAAAAGTAATTTAGGACGAGTTAATAACTCAATCGCCACGCAAACACGCTTCCTCTCTCCGCCTGAAATCCCTTTCTTGCGTGTGTCACCAATGATTACGTCTTTCACGTGGGATATACCCATTAGTGCTATGACTTCATCGACGATATCATCACGTTCCTCATCACTTGCTACCTTTCCGGCTAGACGTAACTTAGCGGCATATGTAATTGTCTCCAATACAGTGAGCTCGGCATGAAGCAAGTCATCTTGTAAGACATAAGCAGACATTTGCTTCAAATTTTTTTTATCGTACTCTCTTCCATTTAAATGTAATGTGCCTTCAACTTCTATCTTACTGTTATCTAATCGCAGTGATAGAGTGGAGAGGAGAGTAGTCTTGCCACCACCAGATGATCCCATAATTGCGTAAAAACCTCCTAAGATTTCACCTGATACATTTTCTAATAATACCTTAGGTGGCTTGGTCTTTGTCGTAACTGTCACATCTTTCCACGACAACACTGTTGTAATTGTATCAGGTTTCCATGGTGAAAATGTCATAGATCGCTTCCTTGTGCTCGTAGGAAAGTCTTTCATTTCTATATCATCCTCTGCCACATCGATATGAATCTTCTCCGTGGACTCGGTAATACCAACATTCTTTTCCTCCACTGGTATGTTGCCCTCCATCTGCTCTCAAATCAAAATCACACGATCTTAATTGTTCCTGTGTTTAAAGCACAGATAACTATTTGACTTTAGAAGGTGCCAACGACGAGTCATCGGAGACAGCTCAGGAACCCGTGAAGACCGGCCTTTTCAAGAGATAGACGAGTCGAAGAGAATGTTAGTAATTCACAGGATTGATCGCTATGTCAGACAGTCGCGCCCATGTGCTCGATATCATCTTCTGAAAAGTTATTTACTAAATCCACACCAATGAGAAGGCCTCCGGGCCCATCACCAATATGGGACACCGAACTACCATCATACCCTTCATTACCTTAGGTAGGTAAGAAAATCGAATGAATCGCTTCTTGTTAGTGCTTGTGGTGCTGCTATGCTTAGTTTCTCGTCACGTGCTCGGTTGGACCATGAGTCGACGAGGCGCATTCGCCGCAATCCTTTTGACGCCTCTACTACATGCCTCCAGTATACAAGCATCTGAATTGGATGCGAAAGCTAGCAAGAAATTTGAAAGCTGTTTAAGTAAGTGTATATTCAATGAAACAAAACCACCACCAGTAGGCTCGGACTCAGGAAGAATTGAGATCAAGAAAACTCGACAGGAAGTTATTACAGTATGTAAGCAAGTATGTGCAACAGATCCAGCACAATTATTGACGGGTAAACCAAAGATTAAGAAGTGAAAATATTGTATATATGAACCAGGTATGTATGACTGAGTGAGCCAATATTCCAAGTAATTTTGTTAAATATGTTATTTTAATTAATCTTTACAATAATACTACCAAAAACGTTTTGAATTTTCAAAGATAGATAGAATTAATGACCTTAACGTGCTAATTATGATTGGTCCATTTTAGTTTCATCGTCTTTACTGCCCTTGTCGTCGGTAGTCGACTTTCCATCACCAGCATCACTCTTGCTCTCACTAGGAGTTGGTTGTGCAGGCTCTTTGGTTTCCTTAGGCTTCTCTGGTACTGGAGCAGGCTTCTTCCTGGTCATAATTGGATTCGTTGCGGAAAATAAACCATTTCTTTTCTTGGTGATAAGTTCTGTTGTTAAAACAGGATCCGCGTTCTGAGCTAGCTCCCCTTGCTTGTTGAGACTATCGAACATCCAGACTTCGATGGTCTTGGTCTCTGAGCGAATGGCATCTCTTTCCTCCTCTGTAATGTGTGAATGTGCATCATCGTAATTTTGTGCGAATTGACGACACATATCAATTTGTGTTTTAAGTGAGTTAATAGCAGCTGGTCTCGCTGTCTCTTCCGACAATCGGTACTCCACAGGGTTGCTGATAGCCTTTAATTTATCCAATTGCGCTATGTACTCCTCCTTGGTCGAGTCGAAACCGTCACCATACAACCACTCTTCGGCTTGGTTCATCAAGTCTTTTAGCTTGCTTGCTTCGTCAGATTTGAAATATTTAGCCAAGGTACCATCAATTTTATCGCGCATCGCGTAGATGTACGACTCTAGCTCATTGCGTCGGTCGGAGGTTTCGATGATCAAGCGGTCCTCGGCTTGCATCTTGCCCTCGTTGTCCTTGCAAGCTTTAAGTTGATCAACTGTAAGACCGTAACTTGTGGTTACAACAGTCAAATCTATCTTGCGTAATTTTGTCTTAGTGACTGTTTCTGTCTTCTTATCCTCAGCTGGAGTTGGAGGAGTAGCTGTTGTTGCTGGGTCAGTAGGAGCTGGGTTACTAGCATCAGCGGTTGGAGGTTGTACCTCTTCAGTAACTTGGAATTCCTCCAACATTTGGGCGCTTTGTACGTATACTAACCCATTTCTATCTAGGTTGAATGTAACACGCACATCCAAAGGACCGTTGGCCACAGATTCTGGTGGCACTTTGACTAGGAATGAAGCTAGAAACCTGTCTTCGCCCTCTGGTAGCATCGCCTTGCTTGCTTCGTCGTATGTTAAAGTAATAGTGAAATCACTACTCTTCTTTTTAAATGTAAGACGACGAGGCTTGTGAGGAAAGGAGTCACCGCGATGGTAGATGGCAGCACTGGTGCCCTTCATACTCACGTCTTCCTTTGACTCGCTGTCATCTGCAGCCCCACTAGCGGCATCAAAGTGTGCTAATATACCATAGTATAATGTATCTGTTACATTGAAATCCTTCACTCTCATGCGCGAGGAGGACATGGCGCATTGCAAGGCATTACCACGAGCAACTGCCTCATCAGAGTTCATGGTTGTCTTAAGTCCATAGTTCAATGCGTTAGGATCTAAACCAAGAATTTGTCCTAACTTTCGCTTGACCATGTTCACTCTGGTGGTGCCACCAACGATTTCTACCTCAACAATTTGCTCTTTGGACAGCTTTGCTTCGCTTAGTGCTTGTGTGATGGTGCCTTCAAGACGGGCTACCAAGTGTTGAGAACGCTTTTCAAACTCATCACGAGTTAACATGCAATTTAAATCGCGATCTTCTGCTAGACATTCAACACTGATACTGGCTTCATTGACACCAGCAGGTGACAAGGTTTTCTTGGCTTTCTCTGCGGCAACCTCCATCTTTAATAATGCTTTCTTGTTGTTACGAACATTGATTTTGGTTTTGCTCTCAAATTGCTCTGCCATGTACTCAATAATGACGGCATCGAAGTCACGGCCACCCAAATTGCGATCACAAACAGTTGACAAAACAGTCATGTTCTCTTGAATGAAGTCAACGATTGTCACGGTGTAGCAGGTGTAGCCGACGTCAATGAACATGTAGTGAGCAGGAGCATTCTCTGAAAATTGTTTTTTGGCTGATTTGAAAATGCCGTAAGACAAAGCGATAGCAGTTGCCTCGTTGATTAACTTCAAGCAATTAACATCTGATATATCGCACGCATTCAATATACCTCTTCGTTGTGCTTCGGTATAATGGTTTGGTACCGCTAACACGGCATCAGCCATGTTCACATTGTTATTTGCCTTGCATGCAATATGCTTTGCTCTTACTAACATCATTGCCATGATGTGCTCGACTGGCACGACCTGGATCTCACCGTTATACATGAAGTTGACACCAATTCCACCGTCTGGTAACTTGGTGCACTCATATGGTAAATTTTTTAATTCTTTTTGCACTTCAGGGTCATCGAAGCGTCGACCAACAATTAATTTCATTAATGAAAATGTAAACTTAATATTTGATCGAGCCATAGCAGCTGCAGCATCACCTAAAAATCGTTGCTTGCCTTGTACTGATACGTAGGTACTATACAAAAAAGAGTTAAATGAGTGTAACTTGAATAAATGAATATATGAGTATATAGAGTAGGGAATAATGATCATGGGTGGGTGAATGCGGAAGTAATTGAGTGATAGCTTCGACATAAATACGAAGCATCACCAATCTACGTATGCGCATGGTACACGTGTCCCAATGAAATAAACATTATTTCAACTTTGAGCAATAGCAACCATAATATCTCATTTCCACATGATTACATGATGCATTTGAAAGAGGTATAAGCTTGCAATGCGCAATAAACCAGCAAATAGAGAGAGAATGATGTCACTTACGCTGTTTGACGATTGGATGAATCATTAAGGATGACATCGACGCCACCCTTAGTGGCTTGGCCTATGAGTAGACTGGAGTTGCCGAAATCAAGACCGCAAACTGACATGATTGTATCGTGGAGGTTCAAGAGGAAATCGACGAATTGTACGAGTTCTAGAAACAGTGTGGTCGATGGCACTGGTCCTTTAGGGTTGGGACCGGTCCTATGAAAAGCGATAGATCCACTCGCTCTTCTTATAATTCTTATTGCTATTTAGTTCTATTCCTATTTATTCCTATTTCTTTCTATTTATTCTTATTTCTTTCAATTTATATCAATTTATTTCAAATTTTATTTGTGCTCTTATTACTACTGAGGTTCGTTGATAATTAGCGAGTATCATAAGCACCAGCTCCTAGCTAACGAGTATTCCGCGACATTCACTGTTCACCTTATTTGGACTATGTATCTTCCGTTTATTTGAAAAAGTACCGGTTCCGTAGTTTTTCGTATCTTTGCGGAGAGAGAAGAACAAAAAGCAAGTCGTTGAAGCTTACGGAAATGCAATTCCAAGTGCTACTATTACTCGTCGTCGTGACCATTGTGTCATCCTTCCAAGGTCGCTTTGGTCTACAAAGAGGCAATGCAATGAAGTTAAATATGGCTGATAGTGATAAACTAGGAAAATCTGAAATGGTTGATATTATTAGTGATAAAATGGATATAACCAAGAAACAAGCTGATGAATTCTTGAACGCCTTCATGGAGACCGTGAAAGAGCAAGTGTTAGATAAAGGTAACGAGATTAGATTAAGAGAATTTGGTACTTTTAAACAAAAAGTTACTTCAGCTAGAGTTGGTCGTAATCCTCGCACTGGTGAAGAACTACAAATAGCAGGTGGTAAAAGTGTTGCATGGAGTGTTTCATCTGCTCTTAAAGTCAAGGCAACAGCAGCTGGTAAGAAACCAGCAGCTGCTAAGCCTGCAGCAAAAGCAGCTGCTAAACCAGCTGCCACAAAAAAGAAGTAAAAAATTGAGTGATTACCATAAAATTATCGATTTAAGTACGCATAATTAATATTTATTCCATACATCTAGTATACGTGTCTTATGTTGCTCATTATCCATATATAATCCCATAAATAATCCTGCTGCACTTAAACTAACTTGATTATTTAATCTATCCATGTCATGTCCTCCTTCTACCACGCCCCATATTTCAACTTGAAATTCTTCCTCTAATCTTGATGCTACTTTAACTTCGTCTAAATTAATGTAACGTCCTAAATAGGCCAAACCTAGTATGATTGATTTACATTCCATGGTAATTGACTGGAGACACGTCAGTGAGAAATGGTCCAAGGATTTTACCATTGCCTCTATTTTCTTAGTTGTTTCTTCACTATGCTTAATACGCCCATAAATATCTTGTCTGACAGCAAATTCAAGGCCATGTGCTCTCTTCATAGTTCGTAATATTGGTTGAAAATGTTGTTTTTGTTTTTTTAATAATATTCTATCTTCATTTGATGTGAGGAACAACGCAGTATCCGTTGGTAAATAGCTCATACAGGTGTTGAACGTATGCGTTGAATCTACTTGAACTTGGTCTATTGCTGTTGATGCAAGTATCATTAACGGCATTGTACTCGGTTGAATGCCTTTCTTTTTATCAATTTGTCCATCCCATTCCGCTGCTATCGCTACTGCTAATTCCTTAGATGGTAATAGAAGAGGATTCCTTCCCGGCGACTTTAGTATTCTGCCATCAAGTGTTATCTGCCACATATTATTTTCATTTATTATATCAACATTCTTATAAAATCTAACTCTTCCAGCTATTGTTTGATGAATTTGACTACTGAAAGAACGAATTCCCTTGGGGCATATATTACACCCTAGTCTCATCGCCCTCATCACTTTAATCTCTCGTTTCCTTGGGACCTAGAGGAGCAGGATGAATCTTCAATGACCTTTCCTATAGTGCAGTTCTTGTAACTTTAAGTCCCTTTCTTTCATCATCGAAGGTCGATGCGAGTTCCGCAAGTTGGTACCGATCAAGTGGTGAGTGATGTTTACTCAGTTAAATTAATACAAAAATGGCCATATTTTCTACCCTAGAAGCTGCTGCTGCCCTCGAAGCGACTCTCTCACCGCTATTAAATGATTGAATGAAGATTCGGGAACCGGAACTCGCGCATGCGCATCCCCGTATTTTCTGCTGCCAGCATCATACCTATACGGTATCCTTAGGATCAAAACTTTAACTAATTATCTGTGATTATGAGTTGCTTATATCAGCTCAGTATCTGATATCAGTGCATCTATAAGAGTTGCTTGTGTCAGCTCATTGGCTATCGACCTATTTTGTACGACAAATCACAATGAGAATCGCTATTATTGGAGGAGGCATCTCAGGTGCTTATCTCTTTAAAAGTTTGTCAACTATTGGATTAAGTGTATATGTAGATTTATATGATCAAGGAAGAGGAGTTGGAGGACGATCATCAACTAGATATGATAATGGCTTTGAATTTGATCATGGATGTCAGTTCTTTCGATCAGATAGTCCAGAAATGAAGACTATATGTAATAACTGGCTTGCATCAGGAGTAGTTACAGAGTGGGAAGGTGTTCATGATGGTAATGGAGATTTCTTTGGCTTACCTCATAACCGTCCTGTTTATGTAAGTGCAAATGGAGGAATGAACAATATTCCTTATTCTTTAGTACAAGAAGCTATAACACTAGACAACTTCAAGTTATTTCAAGGTGTACGAGTTGAAAGTATAAAACGAAATGATGATAACAGCAAATGGATGTTATTGGGCAAAGATGGTCGAGCTGCGTATCACGATACCCCCGAAGATGAGGCAAAAGCACAGTCTTCGAAGAGTTTACATGACCATGATGGATATAACATTGTTGTTTTAACTGACATAAGTTCTAGTTTCGGAAATTGGCACAGGGCAAGCGCCGGGTGTCCGGCATCTTTTGCAGAAGCAGTCAGTAAGAGAGCGGGTGCCCGAGTTCCACTATTTTCAGCAATGGTTTCATTCAAAGATCCTCTTAATCTTCCTGTTAGTTCACTGACTTTCGATAGAAACCCAGATTCAAAAGTCTGGTTTGCTGTAAGAACGAATTCTAAAGCGGGATTTCAAGAAACTACTCACGAAAGTTGGACAATTATTTCAACCCCTGAGTACGCAATAAGCAAACTTATTGAGACTCCAATGCAAGATCCCACGACGGGCGCATTCATACCCCAGTCGCCCGAGTATCTCTTGAATGTTCCTGCGCCCGAATTATCCAAAGAATTCTTGAGACTTATCGGATTACCAGTAGAAAGAGAAACTTTATATATAAATGCGCAGCGTTGGGGCAGTGCATTGCCTGCACCAAGGCATTTGGCAAATGATGTCAACAGCCCAACTCGTCACACGCTAGCTGGAGTTAATTATGATTCAGGTATAGCATCACTTGCTCCAACTGTGAATTGCGGACTTCAATCGCAAAGCTTTGTTAGTGATGATGAGTTAGGACTATATCAAATTGGGGATATGGTGTCAAGTTACACGCCAGGCTTCGAGGGAGCAGTTTTATCTGCAGCGGAAGCATCGAAGCATTTGGCGGCCATAATCAAGCAAAGAATGAAATAAAGCACGAGTCTTGCCTTGCTGGTGCGCTTATACGTGTCGGTTGTGAGTCTTAACATCGCGGTGGAAGTGTGTGCTATCCACGAGAGGAGAAGTAGATGCCTCGCATATTGTTATTGCGACTCCTACGTACAACTGGGGCTCCTATTACTTTCATCGTGGTTAGTGGAGGACCGTATTCCAGTGATTCAGGCGCCGGAAGAGAGAATCATTTGCGACCACTATTAAATGACTGGTTTGCCGCTATTGGAGCAGAAGACATGAAACTTGTTCATTGTGACCCTACAGGTAAGTAGTCACTCACTGGTGGTGTGGACGCCGGAAAGCAAAGCAAAGACGATCCCGCATCACCGTGAAATCGCGCGAGGAATCAATCAGATGAAGCAGTCGATAGAATTAAGAATGTTTAAAAACATGCGCGCGCCCGTCACTAGGTGCCGTTAGACACACAGTTCCTTAATGCAAATACTTTTATTGTACTGTAAGTAGTAAGAACCATATCTAAATAGTGCAAGAGTGACTGCCTGCGTGACTGCCTGAGTGACTTGGGGCTGGGGTAATCAGCACGGTCGCGGGCACCGGAAGTTTAACAGGCGGGTACAACGGCGACAACATGCAAGCCACGGCTGCTATGTTGAACAATCCCAATGAGGACAACATCTCGACACTTTTAGAGCACCTAGTCATCGTTGGAAGTCACAGTGGTTCCGCCGGTCTAGCCTCAACCTGGCAGCCAGGTACCGTACCAAAAAAACAGGCAAAAGAATAAGAAATAACCTCGAAGGCGGGAAGATGTTGAGTCTTTTCGTGAATAAATGCGTGGCATCAAGTAGTCCGCGCCTTCTGCTTCGCTCCTTGTCGGCAGTGGCATCATCGGGTGGTGCATCTATACCTACTCCTCCACCAAAGACTACAGTAACTAATGCATTTAATGATATACGCAAGAAACATGTGAAACATAAGATACCAAGGAAACGTGCCTCTTCCATGCTCGCAATTTTGCAGAAAGAAGAGTTAGAATTAGTTAGAAATGGACGTGAGTATCCAAATATTGAACCTGGTGACTCAGTTATGGTAGAACAATTACCATATATGACAGCAACGACTACCGAGACAGTGAAAGGGGTAGTAATTGCAAGGCCAAGAAAAGGTATGAATACAACGATACATTTGTTGAATGTAGAGTATGGTACACCCGTGAAAAGAATTATTCCAATTTATAATCCATTAGTAAAAAATATTACAATATTACAAAAAGCATTTATACATCAAGGTAAAAAGCGTGTTCGCCGCGCCAAGCTGTACTACTTAGAGAAGAAAGATCCCGCGCTATATACTGTAAAATAACCACATGTCGCTTTATTTATGCTTATGTCTCACGAGATTTCGAGTCAGATTCCAGGCGCGTTGGGCAACGCCGTCATGATCTAAATTGTACACCGGATGCTGAAACTCTCCTCCTTCAAATCCATCTGAATCCGACGTTTCCTGCATCATCTTCTCTGCTTTCTCAAGAGTCCTCGTTTCTGCGGATCCCGTTGTTAAATCGTCTTTGAACGAGGCAATGATGTCGTAGTAGTACCCGAAGGTTTCATCGAGTTGGGACAGTTGGCGCAGCACCTTGTTGCCTGCACTGAACATGTGCAGCAACTCTCGGTTGCCCGTGTTAATGTGGTTACCCAGCACTAAGACGTGGCGGACCTGAGTCATGATGGTGTTATTACTAGTGCTAAGGTTGGTCAACGCTTTGATTGTTGCGCGTGTAAGAAGTAATTCTAAGCAAACCTTGCCATTTCTGTGTGCCTCAACGGTCCCTTGAAGAGAAGATCCCAACGTGCTCAACTTCAATCCAACCTCATGCAACAGTAGCAACAGCTTGCCTATAGCTTGCTGTCGCAATAAAAAATCCCGAATTGTAAGTCTAACGGAACTAGTTGCAATGGCGTCCATAGCATATTGCTGGATCTGCAGGTCCGTCGCCGTCGTCTTCTCCCTCTTCCCTAAGATGAGATTCCAGCACACGTGCAGCAGCTTGTAGTTGTTACTCGACAGCACTTCTTCGAGGGAGTCGTTACCGGAACCATCGAAGGAACGAAGACTGTGGAAACTTCTAGTATTCGTATTCCGCGGAGATAAAGCCGTTGGTAAAGACTGTGTTGAGCTGCTGGTATTCACCTTGAGCGACGATATGTACGACAGCGCCATCAGGGCTCGGTTCTGGCGCGGATTCGGTCCCGCAGCTTTCACCTCATCAGCAAAAATTATATTGTTATATTCAAGAAGAAACTTGTCTAACGCGGTGGACTCAATCCTCAACTTAGTTGCGGACCAACCGCCGGTTGTAAGTCCAACGATGTCTAGCACATAGCGGGCGCAGGACTCGGCGATGTCGTCCATGTCACTGGGTGCGTGGGTCAGGGTAAGCAGCAAGCGCGACCACTCCGTGAGTGTTTTATTCACAATATTTTTCCATTCTAACGACGTGGAAATGACGGAGTTAATGCATTGAATGCACTTGCTAATAGACAAAATGTCTGTTTGCGGCGACAATAAAGCGCTGGAGATGAGTAGCTCGGCAGTGGAAGAGTTGCGGTCGACTGGCAACGGCTTCATGGTCTCGTACATGTTGTCGGACTCATGTGTGCTACGGAACGTGTCATCGGCGCTAAAGGAAGCCAGCGCTTTTTCTGAGATACTGTTACTAAGTGTCCCGTGAGGTAGCTCGTCGACTAAGCCATTCGATGCTGCGGCGCGACGGTGCAAAGCGGCTTGTAAACAGAGCATCAATGCTGACACTAACGCCGCTATATCTTGCTCACCCCTGGGACCTGTGGATATCAATGAACTTAGGGATCTGTCCCCGTCGCTCTGACTGCCAAGACTGCTCTTGCTGCTGGCGTTGGAGGTGCTCATCTTAACTAACCTATCCAGTGCGTACGTTCGCACTGAAGCATCTGCAGAAGTTAATAACTTGATTATTTTTTCGAGAGCAACGCCATCATTTACAATAGCTTTTGCGCTGGGTGTGGAGGACCTAGAGACAACTGATTTGACTTCATCAATGTCGTCAATTGCTAGCAGTAGGTTGTCTCTGCTGCTCGTGCCGCCTTCTTCATCATCATCAAACCTTGGTTCTTCTTTCGACTCGCTCCTCATCATAGCGCTTTCAGTATCTCTATCTGCGTGCGCCAGTAGGTGCCACTCTTGTTTCGCCTCTTGCTTCATCTCTTGCTTCGCCTCTTGCAACAGGAGCTTCCTTTCTTGTTCCTTTGACTCTTGCATGGTAACCTCGCTTATTAATCCCTGTATTTGTTGTTGCAAACCGGCGATGTATTCAGTGACCATGATGGGGACGCTGCAGGCGATGACGGGGTCGCTGAATATCCCGCTGTCGCTCGTCAAAGTCTTGCTGTTGATTGTGTTATATAATTTCATTATTTCTCCTTGGTGATTGATAGTAGGGGAGCTAGTTGCATCCGCTTTGCTATTGGCTACAACTCGCGTCAGTAAGCCGTCGATGTCGAGCTGGCGCAGGACCTGCTTGTCGATGTCGTAATACTGCGATTTATTCTTTAGTTCTGCTAAATACTTCATTGCAACGATGATTACTTGATTGTAACGACTAAATTTTATGTAATTTACCAGTTGAACGATGCCATAATTGAATAGATTTCTCTGTGGGAACTTGGATGCCAAGAGAAACAAACCCTCTAAGAGTATCAACTGCACCCCAAGTGAGGACGAGGAAGAGATCAGTTCCTTCAACAATAAAAGCATTTTATTTGTTTCTAAATTAGCATTATTAGCTAATAATTCATCATCTTCCGTGTAACATCTGATATTTTCTACCACTTGCTTGGCTGCAAACTCTTGCCAGATGCGGTATTTATCCATAAACTCGTCGACATCCAATATAGTATCAACGTCTTCGTAATCCTCCATGACAATCTCTAGTCTATTGCCTTGTAAGTGACGAATTGCCATCGAACTGCTGAGCAAATGCCCTGTAGCTTGATCTTGCACAAACTATAAGAGTATCTATTAGTTATAAGAGAGTAGATAAAGCTATAATGCTGACCTTGACTCGCATGGGTTTCTTGTAGCGAAGCAGTTTCCGATATTCTTCATAGACGCGACTGCTGACTATAGCCACTGTCTCATTGGGACGCGCTGGATGAGCAATAGTAGTGCCGAGGATGCCACACTCAAGCACTGTTTCCTCTTCCATCTTCCTACAAATTATATCGGAAATTGTCCCTTTCCTTGTTCTATTGATTTTTGGGATTTTTAATTTTTGAGTTCCAGTTGATAAAAACAGTTGCAAAAACGCGTCATTAGATCGCGCTTATAAGCAAAACGAATAGCATTACAGATGTCACGTGGGATTCCATTGGATGCGCAAGGCAATTTGGATACGTCAGTACTAGCAAAAGAGCTGCAAAATGCACTTGATTTTGATTTAAAATATAAAAAAACAGATAATATGAAAAAGCGCGCAATTCGTAAGGCTGGAAGTTATGATGAGTTCAAAGCGATGGTTGCATGTGCCAACTTGAAGACAATAAGTAGCCAAGAGGTTGCAACATTACGCGACGTGAAGAAAGGATGGCAGAAAGGTTATAGAAAGGATGCAACCAAAGCAAATGCATGCTTATTAGAGAGTGAACTCACTCAACAACAGTTAAATAGTAGTATAGAAGATAGTAAATGTACTGCAAAGGCGTTTACTAAACCAAAGACATCAATGGAATTTGAAAGAGATTGGCGTCATTGTTACAAACCAGAAGATAAAATGAATTACTTAACGATTGTAGGATTAAAAAGAATAAAAAAAATAATGACAACTGATGGTAATGTTGAGATACTAGAGCAGATGCTGTCGACATTGCTGTGGCATATTGAGCGGGCTAATACCATTACAGATGTACCTTTAAATGTATTTCTTACCAAAAATACAGTCAGTGAGACGGCAACAATAAGTAATATTGCGCCCGCGACAGCAGAAACAAGTGATGCAGCGGAGCAGCAGGAGAAAACTATTAATCCTTTTAAATGGTTCAAAGCAATAGCAGCATTCCAGCGGTTTGAGCTATTGCGAATGTCTACTGACAAGGAAATACTACAAAAAATCATTGAGTACCTCCTTCAGTACAAGGAAAATAATAGTAGTGAAGATATTGAAGAGATTCAAGCTGTTTTACAATTGTATAGTAAGAAATGATGACAATATAAACAAATTATTCACACACGCACGTTACGGGTGACAGTCAAGCGACGTTACTCTTTCTTCTCCTCTGTTGGACCCGCCGCAGCTTCCTCTTCCAATTTCTGTTGTATTGCGGCAATTTTTTTAATTTTAATTCTTTCTTTTTCTCTTAACCAAGGCATTAGGTAGTACTTTAACAATCCCATCCGCTGCTTTACTAACGCCATTTCAGCTAGTGCAGCTGCATTTGCGGCATCGGCGGCGGCTTTCTTTGCCTTGGCTAATTCTGCTAATTTACGCATTTCTGCGCTTTCTTTCAAATCCATTTTCTTATTTTCCCAAAACATTTCACCAAAACTTGATCGTTGAATTTCTTGTTGCAATTGAAATATTGGATGAAACGTACTTGGGTAACGTTTATATACCTTTATTGCATCATTGAATGTAAGTCGACCATCACCCAAATCTAACTCATCAAAATACTCCAATGCAGTGTTCAAGTTAGACGACACTTCGTGGTGCCAAAGCAGCAGGATTAAATGCTTTATCTCGGTCTTATCTACGTACCCAGTTTTCTCACGATCTAAAATATAAAACATAAATTTTAACATTTCTATTGCTTCGAAACAAGAAAATGTGCATGAAATATGCACAAACTCGCCAAAGTTTATGGCACTTGCCTCTTTAGTGTTTAATAGTTCAAATATAGCGTCTGTTAATAAATTCTTTCCTAAATGCAAGACATTATC
>JACCDO012288495.1_pt1 | contig 24720 bp, 28 predicted proteins | sample 7446101 | NCBI WGS metagenome assembly JACCDO01 (sample SAMN15323440, study PRJNA562643) | freshwater metagenome | isolation source: river surface water | place: USA:Blue River Watershed | collected 2017-08-16 | reverse complement strand
CGGGCGGCGGCCGGGGTGGTTTTGTGCGGGGTGCCCGCTGCGGATCGCCAAACTCCCGCTTAATCGGTCTGAAAAACGGTCGCAGTCTCCTTCGGGGCGGCGGGTCGTTTCCGTTTTCAGAAAGTCCTGAAGCCCTCGGTCTCGTCGGCAATCTCCCAATCCTCCTCCATGCACGAATTCGATCTCATTTGCATCGGCAGTGGTCCCGCTGGCCAGCGGGCCGCCGTCCAGGCCTCCAAGTTGGGCAAGCGGGTGGCTGTCATCGAGAAGCAGGCCTGCGTGGGTGGCGTGTGCATCGAGACGGGCACCATCCCCTCGAAGACGTTCCGCGAAGCGGTTCGACGCCTCTATGCGCAGGATCACTCCGAATCGGGGGCATCGCATGCCGGTGCGGTGCGGCCCACCATGGAGCGGTTGATGCGTCAGGTTTCGGGTGTGGTGAGTCGCGAATCGCAAGTCGTCCACGACTCCTTGGCGCGCAATGACATCAAGGTGTTCCAGGGGGCCGCCCGGTTCGTCGGTCCGAACGAGTTGCTGGTCAGCGGGTTCAACGGCGATGAAACCCTCAAGGCCAAGCGGTTCCTCATCGCCGTGGGCACCCGGCCGGCCGATGCCCGCGGGGTGACCCTGGATGGCGAGATCGCGGTCACCTCCGACAGCCTGCTCAACCTCAAGCGCCTGCCGCGCTCGGTGGTGGTGGTGGGAGCCGGCGTCATCGGCATCGAGTACGCGTCCATGTTCGCGGCTCTGGGGCTCAAGGTGACCGTGGTGGACAAGCGGCCGCGACCTCTGGAGTTCCTCGACCATGAGATCGTCGATGAACTCATCCACCAATTGCGCAAGGTGGACGTGACGTTCCGTTGCGGTGACGGACTCAAGAGCCTGGAGATCACCGAAGGCGATCGGAAGCAGGCGTTGCTGGAGCTGGAGAGCGGCAAGTACCTCATCGCCGAGATGGTGCTCATCTCGACCGGGCGCGTGGGGTGCACCGAGGGCCTCGGTCTGGAAACGGTCGGGCTCACGGCCGACGAGCGGGGGCGCATCAAGACCGATGCGCATTTCCAGACGGCGGTGCCGCACATCTACGCGGCGGGCGATGTCATCGGCTATCCGTCATTGGCGGCGACCTCCAGCGAGCAGGGGCGGTTGGCGGCGCTGCACATGTTCGGCGAGGAGACCGCGCCGTTGGGCGACCGCTTTCCCATCGGCATCTACTCCATCCCGGAGATCTCCATGATGGGCGAGACCGAGGAGGGGCTCACGGCCAAGAAGGTGCCCTACGAAACGGGCATCGCCCGCTACAACGAGACGGCACGGGGTCAGATTCTGGGTGACCACTCGGGCATGTTCAAAATGATCTTCCACCGCGACACCGAGAAGCTCTTGGGGGTGCATTGCATCGGCTCCGGGGCCACCGAGTTGGTGCACATCGGACAGGCGGTGATGCTGCTCGGAGGCGGACTCGACTACTTCATCAACAGCGTCTTCAACTACCCGACGCTGGCCGAGTGCTACAAGATCGCGGCCCTGAACGCCTACAACAAGATCCAGCTCATCCGGAAGGTGCAGAAGCTGCGCGAGGCGCAGCGTCCCCACTGAGCCGATCCGGTCAGGCCACCACCGGGCGCACCACTTCGCCCGATACATCGGTGAGGCGGAAGTCGCGGCCGGCGTGGCGGTAGGTGAGGCGCTCGTGATCGAAGCCGAGCAGGTGCAGCATCGTGGCGTGCAAGTCGTGGACGCTCACGGGGTTCTCGACCGCACGAAAGCCGAACTCGTCGGTGGCTCCATGAGCTACGCCGCCCCGGACACCGCCGCCCGCCAACCAGACGCTGAACCCGTAGTGATTGTGGTCGCGGCCGAGCTTGGACTTGCCGCTGTCGCCCAGTTCCACCGAGGGCGTGCGTCCGAACTCACCGCCCCAGAGAATGAGCGTGTCGTCGAAGAGACCGCGTTGCTTGAGGTCGGTCATGAAGGCGGCGATGGGGCCGTCGATCTCGGCGGCCTGCTTGCGGACATTCGACTCGATGTTGTCGTGGTGGTCCCAGGGTTGTCCGGCCCCGTGCCAGAGCTGAACCACGCGGACTCCGCGCTCGAGCAGCCGCCGTGCGATGAGGGTCTGTCGGCCGTGCACGGTGTCGCCGTACATCGCCCGGACGGACTCCGGCTCGCCGGACAAGTCGAAGGCATCGCTGGCTTCCATTTGCATGCGGAAGGCGAGCTCGAAGGACTCGATGCGCGCCTCGAGTCGGGGATCCGAGGCATGGTCGCGCCGGTGGGCGTCGTTCAGTGAGGCGAGCAGGTCGAGTTGCCGGCGCTGCATGTCGCGGGTGGCGTGCGGGCTGCGGATGTTCTCGATGAGCCGATCGACCTCGCGGTGCTGCGGATCCACGAACGTTCCCTGGAACACGCCGGGCAGGAAGGCCGATTGCCAGTTCTCGGAGTCCTTGATGGGCAAGCCGCCGGGGCACAGCGAGACGAAACCCGGCAAGTTCTGGTTCTCGGTGCCGAGCCCGTACAGCGCCCAGGATCCGAAGCTGGGCCTCGGCTGCACGCTATCGCCGCAGTTCATGAGCATGAGCGAGGGCTCGTGATTGGGCACCTGCGCGTGCATGGAGCGGATGACGGCGATGTCGTCGGCATGCGCGGCGGTGCGCGCGAAGACCTCGCTGATCTCGAGGCCGCTCTGACCGTAGCGAGAGAACTTGAAGGGCGAGGGCAGGGCTGCGCCGGTCTTGCGCTCGGTGCGGAGGTATTGGCCGGGCAGGGGTTGGCCGGCGTATTTCGCGAGGGCCGGCTTGGGGTCGAAGGTGTCCACCTGCGACGGCCCGCCATTGAGGAAAAAATGCACGATGCGGCGGGCCCGCGGCGCGAAGTGGGGAGGCTTGGCGGCCATCGGGGACAGGCTGGCCGGGCTGGACAGGCCGTCGAGTGTGCCGGTGGCCGCGGCTGGGTCGCCAAGGGTCTGCAGCGACAGGGCGCCGAGGCCGAGGCCGGTGCGGGTGAGGAAGTCCCGGCGGCTCAGGGTCGGTCGATGTGGGTTCCAAGGGGAGGGCCGGGAAGACATGGCGGGAGGGGGTCAGTCGGCGAAGGCGAACTCGTTGGTGAGGAGCAGGACGTGGGCGTACTGCTCCCAAGGTTCCAGCCGGGGCTCCGGCGGGCCGACTTCGGGCCGGACCGCACGGTCGGGGGCGCGTTCGGCCTCGGCCACGAACTGCAGCCCGGCGGCGATCTCGTCGGGTCGGGCCGCGCGCTGGAAGAGCCGCCGGTGCAGATGTTGGATGCGGTCCTCGGGTGACAGCCCGGAGACGGCCCGGGCCAGCATCCGAGCCCGGTTGGCGGCGAACGGCCCATTGAGGAAGAAGAGCCCCTGCTGGGGCACGGTGGTTTCATGCCGCACCGCCACGTGAAGGTCGGGGTTGGCGAAGTCGAAGGTGCGCAGGACTCCGGGTAGAAACTGGCGGTCCACCAGGCCGTACACCGAGCGGCGTTGGTTGGACGGCTCCAGCAGGCCCGACGGCGATCCGCCGATCCGGGACTCGAGCTCGCCGGTGACGGCCAGCTGGGCGTCGCGCAGTTGCTCAAAGTCGAGGCGTCGCAGCGGGAACGAGGCGAGCAGGCGGTTGTCGGGATCGATCCGGCGAAGTCGGGCCCGCTCGTCGTCGGGCCACGGGTCCTGTCCGGCCGAGGCCCTTTGGTAGGCCTCGCTGGAGACGATGAGCCGGTGGAGGGCCTTGAGGCTCCAGCCGGATTCGACGAAGCGCAGGGCCAGCCAGTCGAGCAACTCGGGATGGCTCGGGGCCTCGGCGCGCAGGCCGAAGTCGCTGGGGGTCTTGACCAGGCCCGTGCCGAAGTGGTGTTGCCAGACGCGATTGACCAGGACGCGGGCGGTGAGCGGGTTGCTGGGCGAGGCGATGGCCCGTGCCAGTTCGAGGCGGCCGTTGCCCTCCTGGAAGGGTCGGCGATCGGGACCGGAGAGCACTTCGAGGAATCGGCGTGGGACCTCGGGCCCGGGCTGAGACGGGCTGCCGCGGCGGAACACCACGGGCTGCGGCTCCGGGGGCCGCTCGGCGAGCACGAGGGCCGCCTGTGCGCCCAGGGCGATGAGGCGGCGGTCCACCGCGCCCTGGAGTTGCCAGAGTTCTTCGGTGACCTGGGTCGGGTAGAGGTATTCGGTGTTCACCATTCCGGTGTCGGGCACGGTGGTGGGCGAGGCGGGGTCGTGGAGGAAGCGGCGAAGGGCCTCGGAGGGCGGGTCGGGTAGGGCGATCGGGTCGGTCGGGTCGGGGGTACCGGCCTTTGGGCCGATTGGTTTTGAGGCCTTTTTTGAGGCCTCCATCAAGGCCTTGGCGTCGGTCTCGACGCGGGAGAAGAGTTCGCTGTAGCGCCGGGTGACCTCGATTCGGGAGGTCGGTGCCAGGGCAAAGGCCGCGGCTACCTTCAAGTTCCATCCGCGAGCGAGGTCCCGGGATGTGGTGAGCGCCCTGGAGGCGGCGGCGGGCCACTCGGGATCGGGGACGTCTTTGAGGTCTGCGATGAGGATCCGCCAAGGGCCGAAGATCGGGTGATCGGGGGTGGCCGACACTTTCAGGAAATCCCGCCACCGGCGCACGGCCATGGGGATGATGTCCGCGGCGGTGAGGATCTGATCGAAGCCCTCTTCGGGGTAGTCCTTGGGGTTCAACTGCGCTGCGAGGTAGTCGCCGGCCCGTTCGCGCAGTCGGGCGTTGGCCTCGGAACGGCGCAGGCGCATCTGGTCGAAGAATTTCTTTCGCAGGGCGGCGAGTTCGGAGTCCGGCGGTTCGTGGAAGGTGACCAGTTGGTCGTCGTTGCCCCGGAGCACGCCGTAGAGGGAGTAGTAGTCGGCCGTCGGGATGGGGTCGTATTTGTGATCGTGGCAACGGGCGCAGGCGACGGTGAGGCCCAGTGTGCCGCGGGTGATGACGTCGATGCGGTCGTCGATGATGTCGTGGGTCACGCCGAGGAAGCGGCGGCCGCCGGTGACGAAGCCGAGGGCGGCGAGGTCGGGGGAATCGGCCGGAACCAGTTGATCAGCCGCCAGTTGCAGCATCAGGAATCGGTCGTAGGGCAGGTCGGTGTTGAGGGCGTGGATGACCCAGTCGCGGTAGGCGGGTGCGTGGACGAAGCGAGCTTCTTCGCGTGCGTAGACGTAGCCCTTGGTGTCGGAGTAGCGGGCGACATCGAGCCAGTGTCGTCCCCAGCGTTCGCCGTACCGGGGGGAGTTGAGCAGGCGGTCGATGAGTCGGCCGGTCGCGCCAGTGCGGTCGTGGGCGGTGTCGGTGATGAAGCGGTCGACGTCGGCGGGTTCGGGGGGAAGGCCTGTGAGATCGAGGCTGAGGCGGCGGATGAGGGTGCGCGGGTCGGCCGGCGGGGCGGGGTGGATTCCGGCGGTCTCGAGCCGGGCGAGGATGAAGTGATCGATGGGATTCTGAGCCGATCCGGTGCCGCCGGTGTCGGGGATCGTGACGGGACGCACGGGCTGGAAGGCCCAATGTTCGCGGGCGTTGTCGGGAGGCCGGACTGCGGCTTGGACTCGGGCGTAGTCCGAGCAGAGTGCCAGCACCATTGCGAGGGCCCGCACGATGGCGGAGATGCCTGCAAGGAACTGGGTCAGGACTCGGGGGATCACTCCGGCAATGTTACTCGAAGCGGTTCGGACGCGTCATGGCTTAAAGCGGGTCGCCGAGGCGATCGGTTGGATGTGCGGTGTGAGGTTGCGTTGCGGGTCTGGCGATGAGGCTGGGTCGTGGGTGGGGGCTCCGCGGAATCGGTCCTGCGCTTGCAGGGAAGCTCGCGGGAGCATGGGCTTTCGCGCCGCGCGCGAGGGGTGAGGGTGATCGCTTCCAATGCTCGCTCCGGCCCGATCCCGCTGCCGCCGGGAACTATCGGACTCTCCATCAAGGTCTGGAGGGATTTGGGTGACGGACCAGCGGGGGAGGCGTTGAGTCGCGCGCCACAAATCGAGTTCGGCAGAAGCACGACTTGATTTGCAAATCGATCGCCATACCGTAATACGCATGGAAACTGTGACCATTTCGCCAAAGTTCCAAATCGTCATCCCTCAGCGGATCAGGGAGTCCATGGGACTTCGCTCTGGAGAAAAAGCACGCGTATTGGCCTTCCGCAATCGCATTGAGGTCATCCCCATTCGGGATGTGCGAGCGTTGCGAGGTTATCTCAAAGGCATCGATACTTCAGTTGTTCGCGAGGGCGACCGGGTATGAACGTGGTTGATTCATCGGCGTGGCTCGCCTATTTCGCCGACGAGCCGACTGCGGATTTTTTCGCTCAAGCCATCGAAGACGAGGAGTTGCTGATTGTTCCAGCGGTCTGCATCTACGAAGTGTTCAAAGTCATCGTCCGTGAAAAAGGAGACGACGAGGCATTCATCGCGGTTGCAGCCATGCAGCGAGGAAAGGTGGTCGATATGGACGCCGATCTTGCGATAGAGGCGGCGGCCATCGGTCTTGAAGAATCATTAGCCCTCGCCGACTCCATCATTTACACCATCGCCAAAAAGTATTCCGCCACCCTTTGGACTCAGGATGCTCACTTTTCACAGAAGGTCGGTGTTCAACACGTGCCAAAGCCAAAAGCCTGAGCCGTCTCGCGTTCGAAGTCGATCCGGCGTGCGTTTGCCTGCACGTCGTCCATCACGGTTCGGAGCTTGGACACCCGCACGCCCAGCCGTCGGGCCGCCTTCGGCACATTGCCGGCGGTTCGGGCAATTTCGGCCACACCGGTTCGGACGCGCCTGCTAAGAACCTCATCCGCAATCCATTCCACTCCCGAAATTCAACCGACATGGACAGTCCTCCGGGGCGCAGTATGCCAAGGAACTGAAACCCTGCGCCACCGGCCCCGCCTTAGGGGAGCAAGGGAACCCGGCGGCGTTTTGCCGCCTCGCGCAGCGGACCGTCCTTGCAGGCGAGCGGTATCTTCAAGCGCAAGGCCAGTTCTAGGTAGGCGGCGTCATAGACGCTCAAGGCATTCTCGGCGGCCAGTCGCGCCAGTTGGGTGAAGGCCAGGACCGACATTTCATGATCGGTTTCAAATGCCAGTCCGCGCAGCGCGGCCAGAGCGTCGTCGCGCTCCTCCTCCGTCAGCTTCTTCCGGCGTTCGAGCACCACCAGCGCATTGGCCGTCTCAACCGGCCAGAGGGCGGGAACGACCAGGATGGCACCCGCGTTGACCTCGGCCAGCAACGCGTCCGTTTCCGGTGTCGCCTGGCCGGGATGCACCCACGCGATGGCCACCGAGGCGTCCACGATCAGGCGGTCCATCAGGGCCGTCCTTCTTCAATGGCGGACCGGACATCGGTGTCCGACAGCTTTCCACGTCCCTTGGTTCGGCTGGCGATCCGGCGGCGGACCTCGTGCAGCGCCGAAACAGCCTGACGGACATGCTCCAGGTTCCGCAGACCTTCGGGAACGATGCGGGCGACGGGCTTCTCGTGCCGGGTGATGACGATTTCCTCGCCGCGGCCGACGCGGTCGAGGAGTTCGCCGAACCGGGTCTTGGCTTCAAAAGCGGTGACGGTGGCCATGGTGTTTGTTCCTGAATTAACCAGTCTTTGACTAGTTTACAACAGCGGTTGGTTGACCGCAATGGAAGCCAGGGCAGGTCCCGTAACCGGGCAGCCCGCGAGATCGATGCTCTCGTCCAGCGCGATGCTTCGGACGATGAATTCGAGCCAGTTTGGGCACGCTTGGACGCCTGCGACAGCCGATACGAAGACGGTTTTACCGAGGTTTATCCAGCGATACTGGCCGACATCTATCAACACCCGACGGATGGGCAACTCAAAGGACCCCTGACTCACTCTAGTTGATAAGGGAGGAGAGATTCAGGTTGCCGGCCAACGGGGTTATTGAAAGTTTCTGGAAATTGGGAAGCTGGACTGCGTTTAGGCGGTCTAAACAACGTTAGGCCAAGAAAGAACGCGATGATCGCCCCTACTATCTGGCACGAGTTGGTCGAGCAGCTTCGGGGCTGCACATACACTTTCGGCGTGATGACACCTGACGCCCCGGTTCACCGCGTCGAGTTCGATACTGGCCTCACCGACGCCGAAGTTGCTGCAATCGAGAGTCGCTACGGGTTCCGATTTCCGCCCGACCTCTGCGCGTTCCTTCAGACGGCCCTCCCGAAAGGGCCGCGATTTCCTGACTGGCGTTCTGGAGATGAGTCAACTCTCCGGGATTGGCTCGACATCCCGCGGCGAGGCGTGCTGTTCGACATCGAGAGCAACGGGTTCTGGTTGGAGGTGTGGGGGCCGCGTCCCGCATTAATAGGCGACGCTCTCCGTCGAGGTGAAGAGTTACTATCCGCCGCCCCGAGACTGATTCCGATTTACGGCCACCGCATGATGCCTGACGAACCGCACTTGTCCGGAAACCCAGTGTTCTCTGTCCACCAGACGGATATCATCTACTATGGGTTCGACTTGGCCGACTACCTTCGCCATGAGTTCCACCTGCCAGGGCGGGAGCCGTGGCCCGAAAAAGTGAGGCCAATCCGGTTCTGGGATATCGAACAGTTTCAAGATGTCCGATGGGGTCCGGATGGCAGTTGCCTCTTCGACAATCGCCGCGGCCTGCTCCCATGACAAGGTAGGCCTAACAGAGCCTACCAGCAGAATCGCGATGACGTCCTGCGGTATTGAGGATCTATTGGCTGCGATCTGCTGAAGGCAGCCGTTCTGCCAGACAAGAGATGAATGAAGTCACTATAACGTCGAAGTCCCTCGACGGTATCCGAAAGGCCGTTGCCGAGCTCGCAGAGCGAATCGAGGCACCCGCTTCTTTGCTGCCGACCTATGGCCGTTCCATGGATACCGCACGCCCACACATCGAGGTCGATCAAAGAGGCTTGCACTTCGTCGTCCGGGAACGAGGACAGGAGCAAGAACGAAGAACGACCAACGACCCAAGCGAACTGGCATACTGGATATTCAAGTCCGTGACGTTTTCAATGGCGGCGAAATTCGAACTGCATCATCGGAACGAAGGCGAAGATTTCCGCCGCATCCTTTTCTCGAAACAGGAGGAGTTGCTGGCTCAACTCGATTCATCATGGCGTAGCCGACTGCAGGCGCACCTCTCCCAAGTATTGAAGACGGCCCCTTTCGACGATCAGTCGTCGATGAGGGTACAATACTACAAGCAGTTGAGCGACGATGGCGCGGACGCAGACAAGGCGTGGAGCCTCGCTTGCGAAAAGCACCCCCTTCCTGTCAGCTTCGGAAACCCTTTGCGCAAGGCATGCGGTGCTTTTTCTTGAGGTTCGATGAGAGCCGTTCGGATTTGCATCACGACTGGGGATTTGTTCTCACCGTTTTTCGGGAGTTTCTATTCCTCCGTCGCTGGCGCAGGTGTCAAGCCGCTGACGTGGAACGTCGATGAAATACCCATGAAAGTGCCATCGCGAAGAATGCCCGCGGCTCCGGTTCACAAGACTCCTGTCCGGGCCTGGTTCTTTCTTGCAGCGCTGTTGGCGGGATTCACCGGTTGGCTTTGGCAGCAACCCTATCTGGTGGGTGTTCTCCTGGCGGTTTTCGGAGTGTGCGTCGGGATTCAGCTGGTTTGGGATACGCGATCGCGTCGCCGGTTGGCCGTTGCTCGACAAGGGGGGAGCATTTGCGAGTTCGCGCGCTCCTTTGATCGGTCGGCCGACACTTGGTTGATTCGAGCGGTTTACGAGGAGATATCGCGACATCTGTCGGTGGATGGGGGAGCTGTTCCAGTTCGTCGCCAAGACCGGTGTGAGAAGGATTTACGGATTGATCCAGATGACTTGGACGACATTGCCAGAGACGCCGCATTCCGCGCACGTCGCTCGATGGAGGGGGTCGAGAAGAATCCGCTCTATGGACAGGTCCAGACGGTGGGAGACCTTGTCAGTTTTCTCGAACATCAGCCGCGAATCGTCAAACGAGAGGTTTCACCGGATGACGACTCCGCCATGATCGCGTCGTGAGGTCGGTCGGATCACACTTTCGGCATAGACCAATGATGAGCCGTAACCTGGCTAGGATCCTCCTGTCGCCGTTGCTGGCCGGCTGCCCGTCCGGTGCGGGGCTGCTGACCTCACAAGGCTGATCTAGGGGTGCGATGCAATCGGTTGGAGGTCTGCGCATTGACGCCCCGGTCGTCGAGGCCGACGGAAGCACCTATTTGCCGCTTCTCTGCGACGTCAGTGGTCTACAGACCATTACGGTGAAACCAACCGCGATGAACTCCTCCCAGGTTGTGCGGCAGATCGTTGTCCAACGGCGGAAGGAGAAGATCCAGCTTCAGGTCGTGACGGGCGTCGCAGACAACCAGCGCGCGTCGGTCGCCAGAGGGGTCTCGCTCGGCAGGGTGCCCGAAGGCGTGTACCCGTTGGAGTATGTGAACCCGGATGGGAGCACCGTCATGCTGAAAGACATCAAGATCCTGAAGCCGAACAAAGCATCGCATGCGACTCCGTAACGCGCGCCGGGCTCGGGCTCCTCATCGATTCAGCGCTCACCTCCGGCGTGAAACGTCTTTGGGCAGAGTTTTTCCTCTCTGCAGCGATGGCCTGCTCAAGCAAGCGGGACGCCGATTGCGGACGTTCATTGTCGCTTCAATGGTGATGACGGTGTTTCTCACCGGCTGCGACCCGGTCGGGCTCAGGCGCATCTGCGTCCCAGTGTCCCAGCGCCCGAATGACAGTGCCACCATCGAAATGTGCAAGAGGTTCTGCGGGTTCTTGACGCGGTCGTGGAGCCCCTTGGATTCAAGGTGAGCCCAGAGCCATCCACCAACGACTCCATCAGGGTGTACTGGCTGCATAGGCAGCCGGCGACGGTGGATGGGCGCTCGTACTCAAGGAATGTTCCCATCCGTGTCATCCATACTCCCAAAGGTATGGAGGTTGCCTTTGGCCATTTCGGATTTCTGGGGGGCACGCCAGAGCCTGCAGTGCGCGCGTTCAAGGATGCTCGTGCTGCGCTCGTCAGCCGGTATGGCAGCAAGAACGTCAAAACAAAGACCTTCGGGGGCGTTTCACAAACCGGTGCCGACCACAGCCGCTGAGCGTTGCCGTTGTTCCTCGCTTCGCCTTGGTTCAGCGTTCAGAGGCGGTGCCAAGGTTTTGGTTCAGAATGATGCCGGCCAGGCCTGCGATGGCATCGGCCAAGGAATGGTTTGGCTGATGGTCTGCCCCGGTAATCGTTCAGCCATAGGGGAACTGGTTCAGGGAATGATTTCCGAATTGGATTGGGTTCTTTTTGTTCGCGAGGAGTTCAGTCTGTTTGCTCGCACCCATTCCTCAAGTAAGGCCGACTCGCTGATCGCATCAGCGGTTTCCGGCCGCCGGGTCACCAATGTCTTGAGAGCGAAGGAGTCTCGCCATTCGAGGCACCCCCCGAAATACGAGATGGTTTTCCCTTCGCTGCAGGGAATGATGGCCGGAAGACGCCGGTCGGTGATTGGAGCGTCATGGATGGGGTGACTTTGGCGACATCGGTGAGTGGATCGTTGGGCCACCCGGAGGATTCGCATGGGCTACATTCCAGAAGACGCACAGTGGTATCTGGCTGATGTCATCGTCGAGATGCGCATCGAGGGCGAGCCGCGTTCCCTCATTCACATCAACACCCTGCTTGTGCGAGCTGATTCGCCTGAGGAAGCGCACCAGAAGGCATGGGCTCTGGGTCAGCAGGAAGAGCATCTCTACGAGAACACGGACGGCAGACGGGTGACCGTGCTCTTTCGCGGTTTGGGCGAGCTGAATGTCATCCACGACGAGTTGGAGCATGGAGCCGAGTTGGTTTACCGGGAGAGAGTGGGTTTATCGGAGGAGCAAATCTGCACACTCATCAAGCCGAAGGATCACCTTGCCGTGTTTGCACCGCGAGAGCCGGCAGCCGGACCGAATTACATGCCGAAGTCCGTGATGGACGAGTTGAGAAAAGCGGGACTGGATGAATCTGAAGTCCAGGACCGGACAGCCTGATCCCCGGGTGCTGCAGGTTGCCGCCGAGAAAACGGGGTCAAAAACGGGGTGAGGGAACGATTTCCGATCGGGGCAGCCATTCTTGACGTCCGAGAACCACGGCCCCATGGGAGAGCACGGAGAGGTCTGTCTTTAACTCACGAATTGAGCACGATTGCCACCTGCCATAGTTGGTGCCACGGTTCATACCATGAACGATGCCATGCCTGATGCCATAACGAATGCCATGATTACCATGGATGGCAGTGGCCGGTTGGTGATTCCCAAGGAAATCCGCAGGCTGCTGCATCTCTCGTCTGGATCGGTCCTGCGGTTCGCTCTGGTGGGCAACCGGTTGGAACTGACCCCGGTGGAGCCGCCCGGGCCGGAACTGCGACGTAAATCCGGACTGATGGTGGTGCCACGCACTGGGCAAACCTTCGATGCCGTGGCTGCGATCGCGGCGACGAGGGAATCACGGCCGTGAGGGACTTCTTCGACAGCTCCAGTCTTCTGGCTGCGATGATCGAGGATGAATCCGGTCATGAGAAAGCATTGGCCGCGCTTTCATCCACCCGGGATGGATATGCCTCGACCCATTCCTTGGCGGAATGTTTTGCCACCTTGACGGGCGGTCGAATCACTTACCGCCTGACTCCCGCGATCGCGGCGGAGATGGTTGAGTTCAATGTGGCCAAGCGACTCACGTTGGTGTCGTTGACCCAGGCTGAGATTGCGGCCGCGCTCAAGACTGCCGCGTCCGTAGGAGCCAGAGGCGGTGCCATCTACGATGTCCTCTTGTTGGCAGCCGCCCGGAAATGCGGTGCGGACCGAATCCACACACTCAATCACCGGCATTTCGCGGCCTTTGCCCCCGACCTTCGCGATAGGCTCCACGACGGACAGACCTCTCGCTGACTTCTCTGGATCGAGTCACGAGACCCGTTTTTGGCAACAAATCGCAAACGGGACAGGGAACGATTTCCGAATTGGATTCACCCCTTTTTGTCAGCGGGACCCGGATCGGTGCCCACTCTGACACGATGAACGTGTTGTTTCTCCGGTGCCTGACGGGTCGCTAGGAAATAGGATCAAGAAACGACTCTCGATTTTGGATGCACCCGTTCCCTTTGCCCGGAACTCGGTCAAGGGGCCCGCAACCTGAACCCGCTCTTGCCTAGGCATTGGGCGATCGTTGCTGGCGCCCGCCGGAGTCAAATTCGGAAATCGTTCCCAGACTCCGTTCTGAGTCACGGTGGGGCTCCGTAGGATCGGTCCGGCGCTCGCAGGGGTCGTGGGTAAAGGACGAGCTTTCGCGGGGTCCGCGATGGGATCAGGCTGTGGATGTTCCAATGCTCGCTCCGGCCCGATCCCGCTGCCGTCGGTGCAGTCGCTTTGCTGGGGCGGACTCAGACAGATCAAGCAACACTGCTGACCCTCGTTCGGTGATGTGAGCTGACGGCGGGTTGAATTTCTCGGCCTCGAGGATGTTTTTTGGTGCGGTTTCCGGATCGGCGGCAGTTGGAGATCGGTATGGTTGATTCAGATCAAGAACTCCTCAGGCGATTTGCTCAGGATTCGGACGAATCGGCGTTCGAAGCATTGCTGCACCGGCATGTCGACCTCGTCCACTCGGCGGCGTTGCGACAGGCCGGCCCGGATCCCCAGGCGGCCCAGGACATCGCCCAGAGCGTCTTCATCGATCTCGCTCGCAAGGCTCCGCAGTTGCACGGGCATACCACCCTGACCGGTTGGCTCTACACGGCCGTCCGGCATGCCGCCACCGCACACCGTCGAACCGAAGCCCGCCGAACCCAACGCGAACAGACCGCCGTCTCCATGAATCCTGCCGACAGCATCCCGGGCCAGGAGCCGGATTGGAACCGACTCCGCCCCCTGTTGGATGAGGCGATGCACGCGCTCAGCGACGACGACCGCGAGGCGGTCCTGCTGCGATGCTTCGAGCGCCGTGCCTATTCGGAGATCGCTATGCGCCTCGGTGTCGCTGAGAACACCGCCCGCATGCGGGTGGAGCGGGCCCTGGATCGGCTGGGAGAACTCTTGGCCCGACGCGGCATCACCTCGACCGCCGCAGGTCTGGCCCTCGTGCTCGAAACCCATGCGGTTACTGCCACGCCGACGGCCATCGCCGAAAGCATTGCGCGCGGTGCTTGCAGAGCCGTGCGCCCTTCCGCCGGTCCTTCCGTGACCTCCATGCCCCTTCGCCTGGGATGGTCTTGGGCGGTGGCGTTGCTGTTGATCGTGGGCATCGGTGGCCTGATGCGGTTGAACCGTTGGACTGACCGGAACAACCCAAATAGTACCCGCGCCGACCCTGCCGCCCAGACCGTACCAGCTTCCGGTTCACTCAACCTGGGCTCGAACTCTGCAGCAGAGGGGGCTCAGAGCGGAGGCATATCGAGTACCGACACGACAAACGGAGCGGTCGGTAGTGGCACCCTCAACGATGGACCAGGATTACTCCTGAACTTTGTCACAAAAGACGCCGGTGAACCGGTGCCGAACGTGACGGTCAGCTATCGAGGAGCCGAGGGAAACCACTTCACCCAGGCCGAATTCAAGGCATCTGCAAAGGGTGAAGCCAAGATATCGATCGTTCCTGGAACCACCCATCTCACCCTGCAATGTGTTCTCGAGGGTTTCGCCGACACCCGCCTCACTTGGGATCCCGACACAGGGAACCCGATTCCCAAGCAACGAACGGTCCGGCTCGAACGGGCGATCCTCATCGGAGGCACGATCTTGGATCCCAACGGCAACCCGGCCCCCGGTGCTACGGTACTGTGGGGTCACTCGGGCCAATCGGTCCTGAACACTTCCGGTGAAAGCCACGAATTCGGTACGGTAGAAACCACGACCGACAGGCTCGGCCAATGGAGACTCCAGCGGATTGCGGCCTCGATGCTGCCATTGATCTGGGGCCTGGCGATGCATCCCGAGTTCCAACCCTCCGAGACGGTGGGCCATGTCGGTCAACCCGGACTGAACCGTGATACGTTCGAGCGGGAACTTCAGGGTCTGAAGCATGTCTTCCGGTTGAGAGCCGCTTCTTTGTTGGAAGGTGTAGTCTCGGAGGAAGGGAGGGCACCGATTGCCGGGGCACTGGTCCGGGTGGGCCCTCATCGCATGGCCGGTAGCCGAGAGACACGGACCGACAGCGACGGTAGGTTCAGGCTCCAAGGTGGACCGACCGGATCGACCGTACTCACGGCGGAGGCCAAGGGGTTCGCAGCCAAGACGCTCGAGGTGACGCTCAACGCGCGCAACGATCCTGTCCGAATCGCTCTCGCCCAGGGGGTTCCTCTCCGGATGCGGGTGGTGAGCACGAATGGCACGCCTGTGCCCAACGCCATGGTCCACCTGACCACCACACCCATCTCGGTGGACGGCACTTCGAACACTACGCCCCAACCTCAGGCCTCATTCCAGGAGCTCAGCGATTCCGAGGGGAGGGTGGTGTGGGACAACGCTCCCGCCGGGACTCATGCGTTCGACATCTCGGTGCCGGGGTTTATGGTCATAAACGGGGTGGGAGTCCCGGCCGATGGTCAGGAGCACGATATCGTACTGAAACCAGCCCTGATGCTTCAGGGCACGGTGACCGACGCCGACAGTGGGGAGCCGATCCCAAGCTTTCGCTTGGTCCTTGGCTGGCCTTCGTTGGATCGGAGTTCCGGAAAAACCCACATTGAGGTCAGCGGGATTGATCGATTTTCACCCACGTTTTCGGGCGGTCGATTCCGACACGCGCTGGAAGAATTGATCATGCAGGGCATGGCTAATCCGAAGCTGATGATCCGCTTCGAGGCCGATGGCTATCAGCCTTTTATCAGCCGGACGATTCGATACGACGAGGGCGTGGTGACCCTCGACATTTCGCTGGAACGCACCGAGACCCTGGAGGTGACCGTGGTGGACTCAGCCGGCCGGCCAGCCCCGGGTGCATCGATCGGATTGGTGACGCCCGGTGCCCACCTTTCCTTGGGCTCCGACGGTCTTGATCAGCCGGATGGTGATGGAATGAGAGTCATCCTTCGGGCGGATGAGCAGGGGCGAGTGAAGCTCCAGAAGGACCCCACGGTGGAGCGGATCGTTGCGACCGGATCCCGTGGGACCCTTGGCTTCTCCGAGACCTCGTGGGCCCGAGTACAAGCCGATGCCGTCCTGCCGCTGGTCCCCTGGGGACGGATCCGTGGTCGAGTTCAGGGAAACGTGGGTGCCCTCGAAGGCAAGGTCATTGGCCTGAGTGGACAACCGGAGGGCTCAGCCGGCCTTACCCTGAATATCGCGACTCAAACCGACACCGAAGGGCGATTCGAATTTTCCAAGGTTCCGGCAGGCCCCATCCGGGTGGAGGAGCGCATTCTCGAGAAATATGGGAAAACGAGCATTGTCTATGAAAGCCGATCCGCAGTTGTCACGGTGAAGCCCGATGAGACGCTGGAAGTGACTCTCGGTGGACGGACTCGGGTGAGCGGTAGACTGACTCTTCCGGTCGGCTTCCAACCTCAACCCGATTGCCTTTGGCACGTGGTCCTGATCCCCACCGATCAGCCGCCCCGTTCGGTGGCTCGTTCGGGGAATTCAGCCTCCCCGGGACCAGAACTTCGCGTGCTTAGGTTGCCAGCCATTGTCGATGCCGGGGGAGGCTTTGCAATCGATGCGGTGGAACCCGGCACCTACGAACTTCACGCGACATGGATCCGTCGGCCGGCGCCGGGACAGTTCGCCGGAGACACCCCCGGCCTTCTCGAGCAGGTGAGGCCCCTCCGAGTGACCGTGCCCCAGGACTCCGGCCCCATCGACCTCGGCGAGATCCAACTCAATGCGCCCTCAAACCCGGCTCCGTCCTCAGGCCCGAAGTCATGACGGCCACAATTTCATTCAGCAACGATCACTGGTGAAACATGAGCTCGCCAGGAATCCATGATCCTCCTGAAAGAACCGTCTCCAATCTCTCGTATCCACTGAAACGGATTCGTCGAACGCCTCGACTGCTCGCGGTACCCACCCGGGTGTTGGACTCACGTTCGACCTCAGGACGGGTGTCTGCGACCAGCAATCGGTGTATGGGAAAAGGTTTTGTTTGTGTTGCGTCAGGGACTGGATGACTTTGGAAATCCGGAGGTGATTCGGCTGTGGTTGAGTGGCCTCAACCACGTTCCGAGAAACATGCGATCTGTCCTCACGATAGTCATTGTGCTGGCCCTGACAGGGTGCAGCGATGAGGTCACGACACGATTTTCCCATCTATCGGACGCGAAGGCGCAGGGTGCATTGGAGCGAGGCTGGCTACCGCCGTTGTTGCCCGCTTCCGCGAGAGCCATCGTCGAGCGCAACCATCTGGACTCGAACACGGGTACCGGTTCCTTCGCCTATGACCTGCCCGAGAGGCCCACTTACCTGGAGGGGCTCTCACGAGCAGGGGCGGTGACCCGGGTCGAAGGCGATAGCGATGTCCTGACGGTCACCACCCACGGTTCACAGTGGGAGATTCGCCTGCCACGCACTTCGGGGTCGGCCGAGTGGCGCATCCGACCGCGATGAGAACGCCGAACGAGGTCAGTTGCGCGAACGCGAGCGGTCCACGTCGGATCCCCCCAATGACGCGCTGAAGTTCGTGAGGTCGTTTCCGGCAAACGGGGCGCGGGCGCGGGTCTCGCCCAACTTCATCGATGAGGTCGGCGGAAGGGGTTTGCTCGGACTGACAAGCCATGCGCCAAGCCTGTTAGTGTGGATGGATTGGGTCAGCCGGCCGCAGCTGCGATTCCGGTGGGTGACGAATGTCTTGACCAATTGTATACCGGGTTAATCTTTTGGCCATAGTGACCCCGACCCTGCCAACCCATCCGGTTCCACGCCTCATCGCGCCTCTGCTTCAACGGCGATTGGCGTTCTATCCCGTCGTGGTCGTCACCGGTCCCCGTCAATCGGGCAAGACCACCTTGGCCCGGTCTGTCGCCCCCGACGCCGCCTACCTTTCCCTGGAAGATCCCGACACACGCGCCTTCGCCACCGAGGACCCCCGCGGCTTTTTGCGCCAGCTCGGCCCCCAAACCATCCTCGACGAAGTCCAACGCTGCCCATCGCTGTTCTCCTACCTCCAGGGATCCGTCGATGCGGATCCGCGGCCCGGCCGTTTTCTTCTGACCGCCTCCAGTCAGTTCGAAAGGATGGGAGCCATCACCCAGAGCCTCGCCGGCAGAGCCGGTTTGCTCACGCTGTTGCCGTTTTCGATGGCGGAACTCCAGGCCGCAGGCCGCTCCCCGGTCACGGTCGATATTCTCCTCCAGGGAGGCCTCTTTCCGCCCATCCATGATCGCGCCATCCCGGCTGCGGATTGGCTCCAGGACTATGTCGCCACCTATGTCGAGCGGGATGTCCGTCAGATCCTTCGCATCCAGGACCTGAGCGCCTTCCAACGCTTCGTGTCCCTGTGTGCCGGACGAATCGGACAACTCGTCAACGTCACCTCCCTCGCCGCCGACACCGGAATCTCCCGGTTGACCGCCGAAGCCTGGTTGTCGGTCCTGGAGGCCAGCTACCTCATCTTCCGGGTGCCTCCCTGGTTCACCAATCTCTCCAAGCGGTTGGTCAAAACCCCCAAACTCTACTTCTGTGATCCCGGACTCGCCGCATGGCTGGTGGGCATCCGCCAACCGTCCCATCTGAGCGCCCATCCGCTGCGCGGCCCCCTCTTCGAGAACTGGGCCATGACGGAACTCCTCAAGGCCCGCCTCCACCACGGCCTCCGTCCGGATCTCCATTTCCTCCGCGACAAGGAGGGACACGAAGTCGATGCCCTCATCGAAACGGAACCGCGCAAGGGCCACGTCATCGAGATCAAGTCCGGCGGCACCGTGGCATCCGACTTTTTCGATGGCCTCGATTTCTGGCGCCAACAACTGCCGGGTCACCACTTCCAGCCATGGCTGATCTATGGCGGCGACACCCGGCAAGCCCGCGAGCGCGGCACCGCTCTGCCATGGTCCGATTTGGGTGCTTTGTTGGAGGCTCTGGCTCCGACTCGCTGATCCGGTCAAAAACGCTGCCAGGGAACGGTTTCCAAATTGGATTCACCCCTTTTTGTCAGCGGGACCCGGTCAAGTGGTCCCCATTTTTCGGACCACCGGCTCAGTTATGGTTTCGCCTCAAAGCTCCAGCCAACGTCGCAACTGTTGATCGAGAACACACCGATCACTCTCCGATATCTGTCCAACGACCTTTCGGATCAAACTGTCATGCACCGTCGCCAGTTGCGCTTTCACTCCGCTCGGAACGTTGAGGCCCGACAGTTGCCATTCCTTGAGGGGAACATCCCAGTTGAACGCTTGGGACGTGATCGGAACCACGAAGAGGTCGCCAGAAAACGAACCGAATCCCACAACGATGGCGGGCCTGACCTTGCTGCTGTTGAGATCTGTGAATGGGATCGGCAGCAGGACGATATCATTTCTTGAGCAGCACATTGAAGACATCGTCAGCCGGGTTGTCCCACACCTGCATCAGGGAGCGTTCCGATTGGATGAGCCATTCTTGACGTCCGACGTCTTCAGCAGCCTCAGCTGTCACCGTCAACTGCACGCGGGAGTGCTCCGGCAGCAACAGCGGCTTCAATGGCTTGAGCCAACCCTGCTCGTATACGGCCTCCACGACGGTTGTCATTTCTTTAAGCTAGCGGAATGCCCGTCCTCGACAAGGGGCAGGTTTGAAAGGACATGGCGCCGACTCCGAGCGACGGGGTCATTCTGTTTTATCCGTACACGAAGGCGGAGAGCGAAGCCTTGACTGCGGCCACACTGAAGTCCCTGAAAACGGCGGTGGCGGTCATCAAGCAGTGGTTCCGACCATGAAAACCAAGGATATCTCATTCGATCCGGACGCTCTGGTGGCCAGCGTGGAAGTGATCGCGGACCCTGTCCGTGGCGAGCGGAAGGCGACTCTCCGCAGGCGGACTCTCTTGCCGATTCCGGTGAAACCGATGGCGGTCCGGGACATTGCAGAGATTCGGCGGCGGTTGAACGTCAGCAAGGCGGTGTTCGCTTCGCTGATCAACGTGTCGAGAGTCACGGCCATTCGCTGGGAGAAGAGGTGTCGGCCCGAGGTGTTGCAGGAGGTTTGACCCGGAGCCGGCAGCATCTTCTTCCGCACGACCTTCGTTGTTCGCTCGTCTTGCGAAGGAATCCGCGAGGCCGTCTCTCGACTCCCCATTGAATCGTTTCGGCTTAGAGCCTGTCTGAAAATGGGGAGGGGTTCTGCGGCTGGGGAATTCTGGGTTGGGCAAGGCGGTGAGCGGCGGGGCAGACCTCCTGCGGTCTGTTCCGCCCGAACCAAGGCAGTCCAAGCCGGAAAGACCCGCCGCCCGGAGGGTTTGGGAGGGAAGGGCCCCCTGGCGGCGTTGCTTGTCGGTGACAGACCGCTGCGGGTCTGCTTCCTCCTCGCGCCTTGCCAATCGAACCCTTCCCTCCCAAACAGAAACCCTCCCCATTTTCAGACAGGCTCTTAGAAAAAAGGTTCTTCCTTGACGGATATACTACCAAGGTAATATTACCTGAGTCGTACATCCTGCCATGCCACTCCCTTCCCATCGTCTCGGAGACCTCCAACTGCGGATCCTCCAATCGCTCTGGGATCGACCGGATTCCTCGGTGGCCGAGGTGCATACCGAGCTGAAACCCGAACGCGATCTGGCCTACACCACCGTAGCCACGATGCTGCGCAAGATGGAGGCCCGAGGACTGGTCACCCACCGAGAGGCGGGCCGCAGCTTCCTCTACCGAGCGCTCGTCGCGGCGGAAGACGTCAGTCGCAGCGTCGGTAAACACCTCGTGGATCAGCTTTCTTCCGGCAGCCTCACCGAGGCGGTCAGCCATCTGCTCACCAGTCGCGAGGTCAGCCGCGACGAACTCGATCAGTTGGAGAAGCTGATCAAGGAGGCCAAGCGCCGAGCCCAATGATGCCAGACACCCCTCTGCAATCCTCCGTGTGCTTGCCGTGAACCAGCTCCTTTCCGCATGAACCCTCTCACCTCCCTACTGATCACCCTCGGCTGCGAGGTGGCCCTCGTGGTCGGCGTCGGTTTCGTGGCCGAGCGACTCTTGCCGGCCGTCAGCGATCGTCGTCGCCTCTGGTGCGCCGTTCTCATCGCGGTGGGGTCGCTTGCCGCGGTGGAACTCGCTGGACTGCGGGTCGAGGTCCGACGCTGGGCGAGTCTCGGTTCGCTCGTCACTTCGCGACCCAGCGAGCCCCGATGGGTGGTCACCGAGGTCACCGGGGCCGCCCGTCCCGTGGAAATCGAGCCGTCCTACTCTGCCCGGGAAGCGTCGGCGCCCACCGATTTGCCCGCACCCTCGCACGGGCCCATTCTGCTGTCGGCGCTCTGGCTTCTGGGGACGGTCGCCATTTGGGTGCGCTCGGGATACCAGCGCCGGCAATTGCGGTTGTTGGTGCGACAAAGCGACCGTGTGGAAGTGTGCGCTGCCGGAGAGATTGCCGGTCGACTCGGCTTGGCCCTTGAACGGATCCAGCTTTGTGAAGCCGCTGGATTTTCAGGTCCCGTAGCGTTTGGCGTTTTCCGGCCTACGGTATTGCTGCCCCGCGGCTTCGCGCATCGATATGGCGATCTCGAACTGAAGGTCCTGCTCGCGCATGAACTCGCGCATTTGGCCGCCCGCGATCCGCTGTGGTTGGTGATCAGCGATGTCCTCTCGGGCTTGTTGTGGTGGCATCCGGCGGTGTGGTGGGCTTGTCGCCGCCAGCGCGCCGCCAGCGAAGCCGCGGCCGATGACGCCAGCAGTTTGATCCCCGGCGGTCGCATCGCATTGGCTGAAGCGCTTGTCGCCTATGGGCATCAGCTCGCCGCCGAGACCTCACCCGCAGGATTCGGAGTCGGTGGTTTGAAATCCGAGCTCGCAGGCCGTGTCACGCGGTTGCTCTCCGCCCCAGTCACTGCGGCCTCGCGACTGATGACGCGAATGACTGTGGCCGGAACCGTCTGCGCCTTGCTCGCCATCGGAATCGCTCCTTGGCCGGGCGAAGGTGCGCAACCCGTGGTGACGGCCGCTTTGGAATCTGTGGGGTCCCTGGCGTCGAAACCGCCCCGGGCACTCAAGGTCACCACGGAGTCCAAGTCCGAACCGAGCCGGAGCGATCCCCGCGTGCCTGGATTTGAATCCGGCCCTTCGGATTCCGACCGGCAACCGCCGTCCCCCCGTGAATCCCCGCAATCCGGTGAAAGCGAACCGGCCATGGGTGAAAACCAGGATCGTTCCAAGGCCGATTCGACGCTCCCAACCGCACTGGAAGATGTCGTCGTCCCGACGTTCCAGATCGCTGAAGGACCGTTGCAAGATGTGGCTCAAAGACTCCAACAAACCCTACGCGACGCCGATTCGAGCAAAAGGGATCTCCGAATCACGGTGGCCACCCAGGATCTCCGAATCGACCAATCCATTCTCGTGGGCTCCGGACCTGCCGTGCATCTGCTGAAGTTCGTTGCCGATCATTGCACGACCCCGGTGGAATGGGCTCTTCATGGCAATGAGATCGTGTTCCACAAGATCGCCTCAGGAAAATGGCCGCTGCACACGAAATGGTATCAAGTGGGTTCAATGGAACTGCTCGCCCATATCCGAGGCCGCCTGGAGAAGGTGGGTGAGAAACCCTCCGACAAAAATATCCAGAATGAGGTGCGTGCGTTCCTCGCTGAACACGGAGCGGTGTTTCCCCGATATTCTGACCCGGCATCAGAAGCCCCTGATCTCGCTCCACCAAAGGAAGTGAACGTCGAACAGGATGAACAACGGGCGCTTTTCCTCTCCAAAGATGGAGGCACCCTTTTCGTTCGCACCTCGATCCCTGACCACAAGCGCATCCACCGAGCCCTCATGGAGCACGCAGCCCGTGCGATGTCCACCACGCAGGCTCCGGTCCTGACCAACGCTCTTGATGCCGCGTCCACAAAAGCCAAACGAACACTTCACACGCGATTGTTCCAAGTCGACACACAGAAGTTGCTCGTGGAAATCCGGAACCGTCGTGCCAAAGCGGGTCATTCATCGCCTGGTGCCGATGTCCAGGACGAGGTGCGCGACTTTTTTGTCGGGCAGGGAGTCATTGCTCTGAGATTCCAGACCTTCTCTGGAAGAGACGAATTCAACCCTCAGCCGGATGAAACCGCGGTGTTCCTAAAACAGAGTCTAGGAATTCTCTTCGTTCAGGCATCGGATCCGGACCTCGCCTTGATTGAACAGGCGCTCCTCACGCTGTTCCAGCATACGCAGTCCATCAAAACAGAGGGCGCTTCGTTCGTGGACCCAAAGTTGAGAGCTGTCTCGGATTCAACGGTTAGACCGTCGGTGGCTTCCGGAGCCGCGGCCGCTGAGCCCCGCAGGCTTGAGGTGCAGATTCGATTGGCCGAGGTGCGGGAATCGAAGGTCCAGAGTTTGGGATTGGATTGGATCTTTGGAAACTCCACCAACCAAGGAACAATGATCGACGCGGCACGGGACAAAGAACGGGATGCTCTGGCCGCGATCCTTCTGGACCACCGGTACCGCGTGGACCAATCGCAGACCGTCGGCGAGCAGGTGGAATTGACCCCCGAACAATCCAAGGCCCTGCTCCGAAGCCTGCAATCAATAGAGGGCGTCGATTTGCTGACGATGCCCAAGATCTTGACCCAATCCGGGAGGAAGGCTTGCGTCGAAATCGCCAACAACCGAAGCGTGGTTGTTGGCCGGGCGCGGCTCGGGGACAGGACCAACAAGGCCTCGATGCATTACGAAACCAAAACAGTCAGAACAGGACCCTCGGTCGAATTCCTCCCGATCCTCTACGGAGATTCGGTGCGTTTGCAGGTCACAGCAACGGTCACGGAATTCCTTGGATACGACGATCCGAAGGATCGTGGCGGGGAGGCTGTCGAAGCGTCGCCGCATCTCCGCAACCGTCGGGCGACGGCCGACGCGACCTGCTCCATGGGTGGCACCGTGGTCCTTCGTGGACCGCTGGTGACCGAAACGGTGCGCACCAAGGACCAGGTGCCATTGTTGGGCGATGTTCCGTTGCTGGGCCGCTTCTTCCGATCCGAATCTTCCAGAACCAACCAGAACCGGTTGTACGTCTTTCTGACCCCCGTGGAAGTCGACAGTACCCGTCGAAGGAACTGACAACCCGGAGCAAGCTCGACTGGGGATTGTCAGCGACGAGGGCTTGGACCCAGGGTGGGGCGGTGCGTGGGACTGTGGAGACATCGGGGGCTTCGGCCCGTTCCGGGGCGTTGGCCGCAGTGGGTTGCTACCTGCTGTGGGGCCTGGTGCCGCTGTATTGGAAACGCTTGGCGGCGATCGACTCGCTGGAACTCATCGCTCATCGGCATCTGTGGTCGTTGGCCTTGCTGGGCCTGCTGATGGTGGGCCGGGGAGAGGGGTGGCGCACGGCCATCGACGCGCTGTCGACCCTCCGTGGGGCCGCCCGCCTGTTGCTCGCGTCGATGCTGCTGACGACCAACTGGCTCGTGTACGTCTGGGGCGTCAACACGGGCCACATCGTCGAAACCAGTCTGGGCTACTTTCTGGTGCCGCTCTTCAGCGTGTTGGCGGGTCGGTTTCTGCTGCACGAACAGTTGCGTCGGGTGCAGTGGATCGCCGTGGGTCTGGCGGCGGTCGGGGTGGGTTCCATGGTGGCCCAGGCCGGTCGGGTGCCTTGGATTGCGCT
>JACCDO012108452.1_pt1 | contig 24723 bp, 39 predicted proteins | sample 7446101 | NCBI WGS metagenome assembly JACCDO01 (sample SAMN15323440, study PRJNA562643) | freshwater metagenome | isolation source: river surface water | place: USA:Blue River Watershed | collected 2017-08-16 | reverse complement strand
CTTTGAGATTACAAACGTTGGTGAACTGCGCTCAAAGATTTATGAGATTGCTATACTTGGATATAGTGAAGCGTTTTCTGATGAATTTTATAGTGACAGCTGGTACAAGGATACTTGGAAATTTGGGCAACAAGATGACGAAGATGCGTTGACATTTGATGTATGGATCAATTGCGCGGAAGATAAAATATTTGAAGGTCTTCAATCGTTTTAAATATTGCGTTTGAATAAATACAAACTTTCTATATTATCGTGTTCTTACTTTTAGCTAAGGAGACGTATTTATGAAAGTTACGAGAGGCGTAAATTGGGTAATTGAGCAAGTTCTTCGAGAAATTACCAAGCGTAAAAAATAAAAATTTTGTGTGATAATCGTACACAACAACAAAGACGGATACGTCTATTCTTTTTAAAAATGAAAGGTGCTCACTATGAGTAAACCAACAACTCTTAATATCGTAGAAGATATGTGCTCTCGAAATATTGGAGAGCGCAAAAGCGTAATCGAACAAGCAAAGAGTTTAAAAATCGCTCAAGTTTCCAAGCGGATTTTTACCGATAAAGAACTCGATACTTTGGATGAAACATCCCGATCACAAGCGTGGGACAATTTGTCCTGGATTTTAGAATTTCCATACGCTCAGTTTCCACTATCATCAACAGTGGACACACACTATGCGCTTGTGTGCCCAGATGACAGACTTATCAATGTGATGATTGCTTGTGGTGTGAAGGCATCTCGTTTAGGTGAAGTTGTTCTGTGCCAAGGCACTATGCAGGCAGACACTTGGGAAGATGATGTGCGTATTGTGAATGCACTGGAAATCTTTTACAGTGATACCCACCCAGAAGTATTTCAAAGAGTGCGCATTGCTCTTGATCTTAATGATTATGCACTAAGTGTAATCCATAAGATTAATGAAATTGCTCCTGAAAGATTTACTGCGAGTTATACCGTTAAGTCCTGTGTGTTTGCGTTTGACAATGAAGTTACTGTGGAATTGTTTGACACCGTGAATGGTAATCACGCAGAAATTGTTATGCTCGTTGAAACTGACGGTATTTCAAGTGTAAAATTCCGTGGTATCAAGGAGGGTCTGCCAACAACACAATGCTCTTATAGTATTAAGTTTATGGCATTTCAAAATATCGCTGACTGGTTTATCGCTTGGTATAAGTCAGAAAAGATTGATGAAGATGTTACTGAGCAAAAAATTGTAGCGCTTGAAGAACTTGCAAAAGATTTCAATGAGCTTGTCCTCGCAACACCCTTGATACACTTACCAAAAGTAAAGCTTACCGTTGAGCACAATTTTTCCAACAAGGTAGATGTCTGTGCGAGTTATACCGTTAAGTCCTGTGTGTTTGCGCTTGACAGTGAAGTTACTGTAAGAGAATTTGCGCATATTGAATATGGGGTGGATAGTCGTTATGATTGCCTGTTAAAGATACTTCTAGCGTACTATTCAGCAGTAGTTCAAGATGGCTTGAATGATACTCCGACCACATGGTTCATAAACAGTAGGGGCACAGAATGTCTTCTTGGGGAAATTGTTTTGGACATGATTAGCAGGAAGCACAAAATACCTATTGCATCTGTTGATCTTGACTTCCAATTCAGCCAAGCCTACATGGATAAGGTATATCTGTATAAGAACCGTGAAGTGATTAGCAATCACGATATTACGCGTGATGATTTTACAAAGGTATTTAAAGATGCAAATGGTGTGCTCACAGAGGAAGTTCGTAGCAATTATCAAAGTCTAGTGGATAAATTTGTGAAGGCGTTATTAAGCTAATATTAAAACTGACTATTAATTAAAACAATAAATCCCCCCGATATACGCATGCTTTATTTTAGCTAAAATATGGTGCTAAACTTTATAACAATAGTGTATAAATAAACACAAAGACTAACAAAGGATTACTATGCTTCCGTTTTTTAACACGCTCACTAAATTCGAAGAACAAGAAAAGACTGCTGCCGAGCAAAGGTATCGCCCAAAGGTACAAGCATTCCTATATCAACCCGATGGGCGTATCCTCGCCTCAAAAAAACAAGAAGTCGGATCGGGGCTTAGGCCAGGTAATAACTATAAGTTTCCTGGAGGAGGAATTGAGCAGGGGGAAAGTCTTGAAGACGCTACGCGTAAGGAGCTACTAGAGGAAGCTGGTTGGACCACAAGTGGTTCCCCACATCTTATCAATAGTAAAAAAATAAAGTGGGATAAATCCTTTAGGGAACAAGCGCTAAAAAAGGGAAGGGATTACCACGGTGAAATATCGCACTTTGTGGCCGCACCTGCTGGCTCTAAAGATACGTCTAAGTTTGGAAGTGAGGGTGACGCGTTAGAGGGCGCGGATTTTGTTCATATTGATGACTTAATTAAAGATTTAGGTTATACTTCTAAAGATAAAAATAATGAGTATCGTAAATTTGACAAAGCTAAACTGGAGGCACTTATGAGCTTACGCAATTCACATTTTACTAAGAAGGCGTCACAGGATGATCGGCCACATAGAAAAACAAACTTAGGGCAAGTCATGAAAGGCATATCGATTGCTAAAGAATTAGCTGAGCAAGCTCATGACGCATCTAAAGCAATTAAAATACAAATGATCAATAATAAATTACGTAAAGAGCAAGGCGATGATATTATTGATGCAATTAATAGCGCAAGAAGGGCTGTGAAGAGATGACGATAGAACAAAAGCTAGCGATACTTAATGCTAGTTTTTTCTTAATGATTGTGTTTTTTAAGGCTAGTAAAAATGCAGAAGAAATCAGAAACGCTCTTAAAAAATACGATTGGAAAGTTATAACTCTAGGTTTAATTTTACCCTTATGCGTAGCACTACTCGTGCTGAGTATTGTTATACGACTTCCACACTTGGGGGCCGTTATCATCTTTATCTCGTTGATATCCGAGCTAGTACATGATATACATTCTAGTAACTAAATTAAGTTTATAAGGAAAACTCCAATGGATGAAACCGCTCAAATTTTAGCGCATATGCTAGCTATGTTAAGATCTGCTTATATTTTACATCAAACATCACATTGGCAAGCCAGTGGTCCGATGTTTTATGGAGACCACGAGATGCTTTTGCGTATTTATGAATCTGTTGAAGATGAAATCGATACACTTGCAGAAAAGATGGTGGCCAAGTATGGAGCGCCTTCTGTAAATCCCATAGAACAGGCAGAGATCATTAATCAGCATGTTCAAGAAATGGAGCAAAAATCAGGGGGAGACCCGATCACACGTGCTATGCTAGTAGAAGAGGATTTACAGGAAACATTTACAAATGCCTACCAGCATCTGAAACAAGCCAATAGCATGTCCTTAGGTATGGACGATTTTATTATGGGCGTAGCCAACAATCATGAAACTAATGTTTATCTCTTAAGACAACGTCTGCAACATTGAGGGTAAAGCCATGTCTTATGATAATCTTATAAAACTCGCACAATACCAAATACTTGCACATAGGGCTACTAACGAGGCTAAGAATAATATTGAGGGGACAGATACAAAACGCCCTCCCGATAGTAGTAAAGATAAGTTCCGTGGCTTAGATGTAAGCAAGAGCGCTGTCAATGCTAATGATGATAGTTATATTGGCGGGTCAGATATAAAGAAGTCTAAGGTAGACGCGGATTATAGTAAGTTCCTCCCGGGTACGAACGCAATCCGTCCTGCAAACGATGAAAGCCCTCAACCACGTGTTGTTACGGCTGAAGGAACGGATCCCCAAAAGAGAAAATATCTACATCATATGAGGCAAATGAAGATGAGGAAGCATAAGCACAATGTGATGCTTTAGGGGTCTTAATTTATATACGAGTTTGGGGATAATAATATACAAGAAAGACGACGGATACGTTGTTATGTTTACCTACAACAAAGGAATACGATCATGCCAAATTGGTGTTCAAATATTCTGACGATTAAGTCAACTAAAGAAATTATTGCGGAATTGCGCAACGATTTAAAAGAAGCAGAAGCTTCAAAGGATGAAAACGGCTTTTATACAAAAGGTCTACTCACAACACTAGCACCCATCCCCAATTATGTAGAAGAAGATTGGTACCGCCTTCATAACGACTATTGGGGCACAAAGTGGGATGTGCCATTCGGTGAATGCTACTTTGCGTATAATGATGAGCCATCATCAATCAGCGTTGCGTTTGATAGCGCTTGGGGACCTCCAACAGGCGCATGTAAGGCCTTGCTTGAAAGACTTGTAAAACGAGATCCAGATGTTCAAATTAAATGTGCATTTGAAGAAAGCGGTATGAATTTCATTGGCTATTGGATCAACGAAGAACATGAAGAACGTCAGATAGATGACTTATACAGAGATCTCATCAATAACGATGAAGATGCTATTCAGTTTGCTGCTGAATGTGGCACAAATCTTGAGGATCTTGCAGAAGCGTATTTCTGCACACAAGAAGATGATTGTCGCTGCGCTATTTGTGATCCAGAAAATCCAATAAAAGGCTATCAACAACCAGGATTAGAAATTGAAGGCGAAAGCGTAGAAGATGAGAAAGTAGAGGACGACGACAAGGAATGAAAGCAAGCTACATTGTTAATGTGAGAACAACGGATCCGTTGCTCATCAGTCATATTCGTGGCGCAAAGCAAGAGGGGTTCTTTAAGCTACTCGGTGATCAAAAGGGTGAGCCAGAATATACCCGCTTTCACTACGCAATGAATGACATCGAAAAGGAAATGCACCTAAGTGCTATGTTTAACCTAAACGCCCCCTTCAATAATGATGTAAAGTGTCTTGAAACCCTACAAGACGATTATGATGATACGGAAATAAGAATGCTTACGAGTTGGGACGACGGCTACTTTGCAATATTTCATAATGGTACTTGGAGTGCAGTAGAAGAATAAAGTCTGTATATCAATGGTTTACTATAAAACGCCTGCCGGCAATTTTTAGCTTTAATTATTCGCAAAAACAACACAAATGTTGTGATAACTATATACAAACAAAGCAAACAACACATACCCTATTAGGAGTTATTTATGCCTGCAAAAAGTATACAATATACTATCGCCAACCTAACTGTTGGTAATGCTCACATTTGGAGTGCACATGTTAAAGCGTTGTATAAACGCAGTAACAACATTCTAAACGTTGCTACAAATGTTGGGCCACACTATCTCGCCTACTTCAAGACTAACGAAGAGGTAAACACTGTCATCAACATTATTAAGAAAGGAAAAAAATAATGGCTAAAGTAATTACAAAGATTTGTCTACGTTGCCGAGAAATTCAGATTTGCGAATGCCCTGGCAACGCAGTTTGGATCCCCCTCGAGATGGACTACGAAGAGCTCCGCGCGCTTCTCCCAAGAGGCGAAAGAGCAATCGGCAAGCCAACCATCAGCGCAGATGTTCTAGCTAAGCATATCGAAATCACAGAAATCACAAAGGATGATAAATGACTATTCTTGTACTAAATGCGTTCAGCCTAAACATGCTGGACTTTGACGGTAATATCTCTTGGAGAAAAATTCCGAGAGATATTATTAAAGACATGATTCACGGTGATTCATCAATTGTACCGTATCTAAAGTCTTGTATTGGTCACGCAGATACTGCTGCGGTGATCAGCAATGATTTGGAATTTGAATTACCTATGAACAGAGAAACTGTTTCCCTCCAGCCAGGGCAAAGAGTTATTGTGGCCCAATATAAAGGCCCTCGTTTACCAGAGGGTGCGACATCTTTGCCAGAAGGCGCGACAATCGATTACCTCTGGGTTACTGTCGGTGTCTAAAGGCTAAAGGTCACAAAACTGTCGAAACTGTCGAAAACAACGGATGCGTTGTTTTTATTAACTATTTGATTTTAAAGGATTATATGTTTACATACGCAGACATTATGTCTTTAGATGAAGCAATTGGGTTTTACACACAAGCGCTAACAGTAAAGACAAACGCGGAAGACATCTATTTTTTAAAAGTACACTCTAAACTCCAATTGAAGCTAGAACTAGCCATGGCGATGGAAGTAGGCTATATTTCATGCCTAGTAAGCATGAACAGACATATTGAGAAGAAGGTGTATTTACGGGAGATTCCAGACACGGAAATTTTAAGACTAATCGATGAAATATGCGGAACTTAAAAAGATTGTTCAAGTAGTATCCAGCACACCTATTTAAATAACTAGACGCACCTAAGAATAAACCAAATTAAAACGCGTTTTTACTTAGCTAATTTTATACCCCCTAAAAAATTTTAAACACGCCCTGATGATAGTGGAATGATAGGCGTATGGGTGTTTCTCTTTGATCTTTATACGGACAACAGTTGTGTTGGGCGACTATTCCCCGAACGCTAGAAGGACTGTCCTGACGCTAATCGTCTATAGGTAATAAGGATAGCCCTAATGATATAGCAGTCGTGAAAGTGTACGGGTCTTTGCGTGATAAGAATATAGAACAGAAACTCAACCAACCATAGCCATAAGGAGCTCATCATGTTATTCGTTCTATCCGCAGCCGTTGCTTACACAATAAGCCCATTCGCTCTCATCCCCTTCATCTGTGTTACAGCCATCGGCTGTGCATTAGAAATCGTATTACTATTAAAGTAAAAGGAGTTATAAAATGTTACTATTTGTAAACATTGTTCTTTTCATTGCATCGTTTATCATCGCGGCCAATATCTCTTTAAGAGAAGGTATCCTCAATGATGTTAAAGATGTTAGACGCTTTTGTATTACAGCCATCCTCGTGTCATTTACAGTTCATGGATTTGTAATCGTATACTTCCCTGTGTTCTTCCTTTGTATGGTATTGGTATTGTTACCATACTATGCACACAAGTTGTATCACATGAAGTAAAGCGTGTAGTAGTATTGTGGAAGGAGAGCGCGATAAGCGTTGCCTAAGAGAACCAACAGTAGCGCGTTGTGTTTTTCTTAGCTATATTATAACCAACAGACGTGTTGGTCTAGTGCAAACACCCAATCATCATAAACCAACAGACGTGTTGTGTAGTGTGGTATCATGCATACGTTATGGACACTATTATAATCGTAATCGTAATCGTAATCGTAATGACAACGACTACTACTCTTACTAAGCGTGTGTATTGTACATAAGCGTATGGGTGTTTATATATGTAATAGGACGAAAGAGTATATGTTGTAATGCGTATATGAGTATATTGTTATATATGAGCGTGGTGCATCTTTTCTCTTCGCGCGGAATTTTTTTAGTGTATTCGTGTGTTACTTCTTCTTATTTAGTATATCTATCGTAGAGCTTCTTTGCGCCGTATCCTGCTAAGCCGATACCTGCGCCACGTAAAGCCATCTTTCTAACGTATGGCATGACATTGCCCTTTACTTTAGCGAGCTCCTCTGCCTCTGACGCATCAGATAGATGCATTGTATTGCGTTGAGCTTCTAGTTTCTTACCAATAACGCTAAGTTGTTCCTCTAGACTTTTAGCTTGTGGCATACCTCTTCTAGCCCACGGGGTAAATTCGTCATATTCACTAGAAAGATCATCTAGTTGTTTTAATAATTCGGAATATTCCGAGGCTCTTGCGGCTCCCGCAGCGACATGCTTAAGATCTAGATCTTTGACAGCGTTTTTAGCTTTTACATATGCGCCGGGTGCAAGCGCAGCTGCACCAACTAATCCGGAACCGATAGCGCCCATAGCGTTACGTCCGATGGATTGTTCGTTACCTGCCTTGTCTTCAGCGAGTTTAACTAAGTTGTAGTAACTCATGTTACTTGTCCTTATTCTTAAAGTGTTGATAAGCTTTGTATCCGCCATAACCTAACGCGCCTAAGCCCGCACCAATAGCCGTAGTCTTTCCGATATGCTTCCTGTATTCCGCAGGCCTATCAATCCCATACTCATCGGGTTTTGTAAGCCTTTCCCAGTATCTTTTTAGTGTATGTGCGTTTGTGGCGTCATCTACGTGTTTAACGTTTCTTCTTCTTAGGTCTTCAATTTCTTTGGCGACATCTTCTGTATTTTGTGTATGACTTTTTTCCATACCCCTCAGTACATTTCGTCTAGATGTAAGAATCTCATCTAACACTTTAGCCTTATCCGCTTTACCTTCTTTTTGCACTTTTAAAACTTCATTTGCATTGCTATCTATACTTGCCCTTAGATCCGATACTTTTTTATTATATTTTTCGGTATCTTTTGCTAATTGGTTTTTTGCATTCACCATTTTTTCCTTATTAATATCGATAGACTCTAAGTTCCATTTTTTCTCTCCCGCCCCTCTTGCATAAAGATCATATCCAATGCGCGCCGCACCTGCACCAGCGCCTAAGCCGGCGCCTAAGCCCACGGTGCCCATAACACTAGGTCCGCTAGATTGCTCGTTACTCGCTTGATTTTCGGCGAGTTTGATTAAGTTGTAATAAGACATGTTACTTACTCCCAAAGCCTAAGCCACTCTTTACACGATTAAAGAGATTCGCAACGTATTGTTGTTTTTGCTCTATGTCGGCTTGTATTCTGGCGTGGGTTTTTTCTTCATCGTATTCCCCACTGTCAAAGATGTTCCGTCTATGTGGGGCGAGCTGAGGATTATATCTAAAAGCGAGCTTTGTAATATTATGATACGTCATATCACTTCTCGTTTTTTTGCCTATGTTTAAATGCCTTATAAGCACCATAACCAAGAGCGCCGGCACCCGCACCGATCATACCCTTAGTAATTAAGTCTTTACGCTTAGCGAGTCTTTGTAAAACTTCCGCTGGGTCGTCTGTGTCCTTCATCTTACCGCCGATAAACTTGTCGATGATCCCCATCTTTTCGTAGTCTTTTTTGTATACTCCTCCTATACCTGCTGGGCTATGATATATGTCTGAAATATTCTTATCCTGACTTGCAAGATGCCTCTTAAAATCATCAGAGTCTAGCGAATGATTTCCTCTAGTATATATGTCCTTAAGACTTTCTGCTGCATTTGCTTGGAGCTTTTTTAATGATGTGTTGCCGAAATGCGCGGCTTGATCCTTGTAGCTTAGTGGCTTACTTGCCCTATCGTAGATAGCGCCACCTAAAGCGGCACCCCCCGCTGTCCCAATCAAATGGTCACGGGAACCGATAAATGACTCCTTATCTTTTTTCTCTTCCGCGAGCTTTACTAAGTTATAGTATGTCATTTTAACTCCTAAAAAGTAATATATGATTATGGGATAATCATATAACAAGAACAAACAACTTTCAACAAGGATTATCTATTATGTATCTTGCATTATTCATTAACGTACTTTTGTGCGTGCTCGCGTTCTACAAGTCAAACGCAAAAGACTTGAACATCCCCATAATCAAGGATTTCACCCCAACAATGTGGTGGCTAACTCTCTCCTTCATCAATAATTATTATGGACTTACATCTTGGTGGAAAATCTCCGCAAATCCACAAGATGGCGGTATGGGTGTTGTTAAAGCGACAATCGTCACAGGTGTAATTGCGCTTGTGGTCGATGTAACCCTATTGTGTGTCCATTACAAGGTGGAGGCTAAGTATATCATCGCGCTAGTCTTGGTCGGGATTGCGGGATATATCGTAAAGTAATAAGCGTAAACGTAAAATGCTCTCATGAAAGGAGGTGTATTTTTAGCTTATTTGTGGCGATAGACATATACTTAGATATTGTGCTATACATATTTATATGGATATAGTACCTTATGTGAATAACATAACCAACAAAGGATACATAAATGGATCTCAGTAAACGCAGAAGAGCTTATGAATATAGCTTAATGGAAAAGCTTGCAACTTCCGTTGATCAAGCAACGACACAAGCAGCCACAACTGCTGAACCCGGTATGATACGAAAGATGTATGAATCAGTCAAGGCTAATCCAGGCAGATCGGCTGGACTTGCAGCAGCGGGCTTGGTAGGTGCATATGGCGCCAAAAAACTATATAACAGATTCAATGAGAAGTCCGCATCGTATAAATACGCGGAAGAAAACCGCAGAGAACGCACTCTTGGTGAGAGCATAGGTCGTGGTGCTGGATACACTGGTCTAGGTGGTGCAGCGCTTGCAGGTGGTGGTACCTACTATACATTGAACAAGATGCATAACGTATTAAAAGACCATGATATGCCAGACCCCGTGATAAAGGATTTTGTAGCAAAGCATAGGGGGAAAGCTGCGTTAGGAATGGCATTAGCTGCCGGTTTAGGTGGCGCATTAACAGGAGGATTTGGTGGGGCTATGGGGCACGCGGGATCTAAGCTCTTATCGATAGGAGATAGGGAGAAAAAAGCATCTAAGGACAATGAAGACACAGTCGGCAGTCGCATAGGTAGTGGGTTAGTTTCGGGGGCCTTGGGTACAGGCGCCGCGGGCTTGGGTGCGGGGCATTACTTAAGTAGCAAAGTGGATGACATATCAAAGGCTATTTTTGATATGTCAAGGGAAAAAGTAAAATCTGGCCAAGGTGCTGGCAAAACGATTGAAGCTCTAGAAGCTGATATTAAGAATGTTAAGCCCTACTTGGATAAAGTCAAAAAATACAGTAAAATTGGCTTAGGTTTAGGTGGGCTAGTTGCCGGCGGTCTTGCTGGCGGGGTTGGTGGCGGGCTTGTGTCACTAAAAGAAGCAATTAGTGGAAAGGAGAAGAAAGCGTCCTACGATTTACCCAGCGGGTACTTAATGAAAGCCGCACAAGAGGGCTTTATGGAAGATACAAAGCGCAAACTCCAAGAAAACGCGCCAGCCATCCTCGGAGGAGGTGCTGGAGCTATCGTAGGCGGTTACGGGGTAAACCATCTATTTGATAAAGGAAGAGAAGCTAACTTAAAAACGCAGACCGATCGAATCAACGCACTTAGAAATGCTACACACAGTTTGAGCAATGCCAAAACAGACGCAGACCTTGTAGCTAAAGCCAATGACGTTGCAAGCTCGGTAAAACGTTATGGACGTAGCGAAACTTTAGGAAAAGTCTTAGGGAATAAGTACCTAAAAGGCGGTGCAATAGGATTAGGCGCCTTAGGTGGCATGTTGATAGGGAAAGAATCATTTAAAAGACAAAATGATCAAGGGTTACAATACTAATATCTAAAGCCGTACTTTTAGATGCTTTGTTATTAAGATATCGTGTGATAATATGATATACGAACAACAAGGAGAAATCGTATGTCATACAATAATATTACAAAGCTTGCAGGTAAACTTAATGAGTTTAGAGACCGTGCATCATTGTTTCTTCACGATGGCAAAGGCAATGTGCTCGCAGCTAAGAATGATATTCCATCTATTCATGAAGCGCCCTTTCACTTTCCAGGTGGGGGCGTTCATAAGGAAGAATCTCTACATAATCCTATTCCAAGCGTTAAGCAAGTAAACAAGGGTTTGCATCGTGAAGCATTAGAAGAACTTGGATACAAGATTCACAATATTGAACACTTTGGACACGATCCACACGAGATGGTAATGAACCCCGAATGGCAACGTAGGGTATACCAAAAGCGTGGCGAGAGATACCAAGGCATACGTGAGCATATGAGAGCTGCGCAAGTACACAGTAAAGATGACTCTCTTTATAATATTGAGGGTGATTCCTTTAATCGTTTCAATCCCGAGTTTGTACCTGCAAGTGATTTAGCGAATGCGTTAAGACAGCATGCAAGTAATGAGCTTATATTTCCTGGCAAGCGTGAAAACATGATGAGACAGGCGGACTTTCTTGACAAGATTCACAACAAGTATTCAAAGAAGAACTAACATGTCACATAACAACTTAATTAAGCTCGCACAGCATATCATTGTAACAGGACATTCTGGATCCGGAAAGTCTACTCTTGCGAGAAAGCTGGGTGAAGAGCGCGGTATTCCCATCGTAGAGTTAGATCAACACCCTCTAATCAAAGAAATGCTTGGTAAACAAAAGGAACACTACCAACAGCATGGTACGTTTGACTCAAGTAATAAGGGGAAGAAGTACGAACGTGGTGTAATTAACCAAGCTATCAAGGAAGCACTTGGTAAGACTGATCGCCATATCGTTGATGGTTCATACTTCTTAGAACGTAATCCAAACAAGCTAAGTAAATATGAACGTCACTTGGTAGATGTACCAGAAGACATGATTATTGAACAACGCATTCAACGTGAAGCTGCTAAGAGAATTGCAAAAGGATTAGAGCCCGACAACGAAGGTGTTGCGCAAAGAGGTCGTATATTGTTAGATAGATATAGGCCAGGCGTTGACTCATGGCGCGCCCACCCTGATGTAGTAAAACACACTAGGAAATAATATGTACAATAACCTTATCAAGCTTGCTAGTAAACGTACCTTTTATCACGGATCCCCATTTGATGTAGAGCATATTGAACCGAGAGTACCACGTAAGTCGGGCGACTTCCCTGGGGGACATACAGGTGTTTATACACATCCATCTCTGCAAGCCGCTGCGATGTATGCGCTAGCAAGAGATAAGGAAAATACAAGACGCAATTGGGGCGTGACTGCGAGTGGTAAACTTTTAGCTCTAAAAGACATGCCACTAAACGATAAGGGCTATGTATATGAATACGAGTCGGATAATTATATAGCGCCACCTGATACACATAAGGCAATAGGCTATGCACTACAAGGCAACCCTAAACCAATTCGTAAGCATATTGTAAATCTAAAAGACTATGAGAACGCAGTAGTTCGTGCTAGCGCTAAAGAAAACTTTATGAATGAGTTTAATAAACTATTAGAGGAAGATAAATGAGCTTTAATAACTTAATCGCATTAGCGGAGAATAAGGGTAAGCTACCCGACATTAGCCGTAGGTATTTACTTTCCAAGCTATTTAGTGCAAGCGTTAATTACGCCACTGATAAAGACAAAGCCAAACTTGTTTCTAATTTAGCTAATATTGCAACTAAAACCGCATCTCTAGTTGCAACTAAAACTGACCCAGAGAAGTGGGAACGCGCAAAGGAACAAGCTAAGGCAAAGATGGGTGGTAAACACTCAGCACGCGCTATGCAACTTGCTACAAAGATATATAAGGATAACGGTGGCGGGTATTCGGGTAAGGAACCAAGCGCTAAAAGTAATTCGATGAAGAAGTGGACAAAGCAAGATTGGCAAACACGTCCAGGTACATCTGAGATTGCGCAGAAGTCAGACGGCTCTACATCACGCTACCTACCCAAGAAGAAGTGGGATAGTATGCCTAAGCGCGATCAAGTGGCTACAGATCAAAAAAAGATGTCGGCGGATACACAATATGTTGACAACACAGCTAAAGCTAAGGTAAAGTCTACGGCTAAATACTATTAAATATATGTATTAACGCGTAGTACGGAGTTCTTTACCTTTCTTGGCCGTACTATGCGTTAATCCGTATTGTTCAAAAATCGTTAATTATGAACAGTAAGCATGTAATGTGTTCAATAATCGTTAATTATGAACTATTAAAACTCAGACGCTTTCATATGTCTACGAATTGTAGCGTCAGATGGCATATGGATTGGATCGTTCTTACTAGCTTGGTAGTTCTTGTAAGCTCCATATCCGCCTAATAACGCACCTGCGCCCAAAAGACCGTACCCAGCTTTTCTACCGAATACCCCGGACTTCCTTAATGCGTCAGACGCTTCTTGGGTAAGTTCCTTCCCAGTCTTTCCCTTATATAGATTTTTTATCTCTTCAGAACCTTGTGATGATACAGCACCCTTGAGCGCTTTATCATATATATCGGCGCTATCAACCATACGATTAGATGTTCTTCGAACATATTCGCCTGCTCCCGCAAGACCTAACCCCGAAAGAACCTTGCCTGTGTGTGTTTCCCTATCGGAATCTTCAGCAAGTTTAATTAAATTATAGTACGTCATATTATGTTTCCTTATTTTTATTTAGTTTACGATAAACACGCCTTGAAAGATCGTCCTTATCCCAACCAATATTAGTAAAATATTCAATATCTTGACTGAAACACCAAGCAAATCTATTATCATCGCGCAACGGAGTAAGTTCCTCCCAATCGCCTTTAAAAACTGATATTACCCACGAATCCATAAGTAATGAATCTAGGGAGTCGATCTCAACGAATAGGTACTTTCCGTCTTTTAAAAGTGTTGTTAAGTTAAGTCTGCTTAATTTTTCATTGGCTTGTGTTTGCATGTCCATCTCTCATTGATTTGTCTTAGTTATCTTATTATAGAAATGCGTAATAATCTAGTAATTTAATAAAGTTAGGTTTTATAAAGCCGAGCATAATACTTGACCCAATCGACGCCCCCAATGCTTGACTAATACCAATAACAATACGCGTTTTCTTGTCCTCCGCACATACAAACAGAAAACTAATGACTAACCATGTTGTTTGATTAATCATCCCTGTTACCATCTGTACCCAAAACCAATCATGGACCATAGCGTAGTTGTCAAAGCTACCAACGAGGTCGCCAAGTATTGTGAGGGTTAATGTGAATACGGCCATCCGCATGAGTTTTTTATCGAGAACAACAGACTTGCTGTTCTTATGATTGGTGTCCCACCATTCTTGTAGTTCTAACTCTGTCATAGTTTACTCGTAATGGGCCCGAACGGGATTGAACCGTTGACCCGCGGTTTATGAGACCGCTGCTCTAACCTACTGAGCTACAGGCCCATATCTTTATTGAACACATTAAAACTAGGAAAGTTGTATATAAGTGTTAAATAAGTGCTATACCACATTTAATCGGAGCGTCAAGAATGCATGTAAAAAATACCCAAAAAGATTGTGATAATCAGATATCAACATGCACGGAGAAAATTTCGTGCAAATTTCACAACCTTAAATGGAGTAAAGAAGATGAGCGAAAAGCAAATCGATTTCGGAAAGACCGAACAACTATGGGAAAGATGGAAAGGGCATTTCGGAGACCAACACAGGAGTAAGAAAGGCTTTGGTGCCTTAAGTGCAAAGAACGTAAGACATGTCTGCGGGTTTCTAGATACTCACGACTACCGAAAAACATTCACTACCGAGACAGATGAGGAAAGATTATTGGAAATAATCAACGTATTCCTAATTTACACGGGAAACGGTCCTAACGGGGAGGACATGTTTGGCCAAAAGGAACAACTAAAGCAGGGGTTGATCGTAGTGGGGTACGGTGCGACCTATATGTTGGAAAACGGTTACCCTGCTAAAGACGTGTATTGGCATCTATGTAGCACACAACAATTATACCGTAAGGCGCGTAGTGCTGTTCTCGAAATCATGCTAGCGTACTTAAACGTCCTTGGATTAGGGCGTGAAAAATTCGGGGAACCAGCTTCTGATGAAATAGATGATATCAGGGGCGAGATCAGCGATCTTGTGCTCAGCAGTGGCAAGTAACACTTTAAATAGTATTTACCTCTAACCCGTTCTCTAATAAATATTCAACACCTTCCGATGTCGTATAACCACCCGAGATGTAATATATTTTTTTTAGCCCAGAATGGTGTATAAGCTTGGCGCACATCAAACAGGGCTCTCCAGTAATGATAATACTAGCACCCTCGGTTTTTATACCATTCCGAGACGCATTACATATGGCGTTCATCTCAGCGTGATGACACCCGATTTGTATTTCTGTACCCGACTTAATTTCATTCTTAGCTCTAGTACAGATATCGCCCCCACAGAGCTTTCCAGCTCCACGAGGGCTTCCATTATAACCGTCGGACAGTATTGTATTCGATAGTTCATTTATAATGACAGCCCCGTGCTTACCTCTTGGACACGGAGAGCAGGACGCAAGCAGTTTGCACTGCTCAATTCGGAGCTGTATATGTTTATTCATTAATCGCCGTAATAGCTTAACATAGCAATCTTATCTAATACTGCTTCTTCATAAGCAGCTTTCTTTTCACCGTGAACACCGCGGTGAAGACCATAACCAGCTCCTAGGCCGGCCACACCTGCTAAGGCTAATGCCTTCTTTGGATGAGCCTTAGCTAATTCAGCAACTTGGTTATACTTTTCGCCGATATATTTCTTGCCCTTACCGAAGAAAGATTCAGCGGCTTCAGTTGCGCCTTCCTTTGCTGCTTTATTATCTACAGCGCTATTTACAGCGTTCATAACATTGCCTGGATCTGCGTCACCCGCCGCAATTTTTTCAAGAGTTTCAAGATAACCTAGACCATATGCGTAGTCAATGTCATCGAATGATGCTTTCTTTTCGTTCAATAATCTGTGAGCGCCGAAGCCGGCACCTGCGGCGAGAGCTGCCGCCCCTGCACCAACCTTGTATGGGTTCTCACCGATATAATTCTTGATCTTTTGCATTCTAGTAAGTTCGGGTGCAGGCGGAGTTTCATTAAATGCGTCAAGCGCTGCTTTAGCTCTGGTCTTTACTTGTTGGTACTTATCTTTACCACGTTGAACCAGTTGTTTGCCTCGTTCAACCAATTCTTTGATGCCGGCTACTTTTTCGAGTGCATGTTCAGCACCGAGTTCATAAGCATATTCGGTGAGTTCATAAGATGCTCTTTTTTCATTAGATGCACGATGAGCGCCATAACCCAGGGCACCAATACCAGCCGCACCGGCTAACATTTTTTTTGGGTTTTCCTTAGCATAATCTTTAATTTTTTGAAGTCTTGATCTGTTATCGATACCGGTTACTGAGCGGAACATCGCCTTTGCCTTATCCATAGCCCCCGCTTCTTTTAAAAGACCGAGTTCATAAGCATGATCATAGTCTAATTCATCGTAGAAATCGTAAGAAGCCTTCTTTTCGCGTGTCATAAGATGTCTAGCGCCATATCCAGCACCGAGCCCAGCAGCTGCCCCTAAGGCTAATGCCTTCTTAGGGTGCGCCATGGCTGTAGCGTGAAGTTTGTCGTATTTACCGCCAATGTATTGCTTAGCTTTTTGGTAAAGGCTAGCCTCATCCTTTGTTTCGGTAGCAACCTTTTCTAGATAAGAATTTAATACGCTCATTATAGTTCTCCTATATAGTTGTATTCGTTCAAGTAATTATTTGAGTGCATCGTGTTGTAGAGCAGTAACTTTTATAAAAGTTAGACTTTACTAAAATCTAGTGTAACATTAAACTATGATTAAGTAAAATGTCAATAAATTTATTTCACGGAGATTTAAACATGACAAATAATAAAATAGCTAGTTTTTTCCCAAATGTTATGAAACATACCGCGGAAGGCTTTGGGCAATCACTAGGGGACTACTCATTCAATATGATCGGTAAAATGGGGGATAGTATTATGGCGTCTACACAAAGAAACAATAAGGATAAAATCTTAAAACAGATGTCTCTTATGTACCCACAGTTAAGCACAAGAAACAAGCAAAAAGTAGACATAGCTTTTGAGATGATTTGCACGCTAAAGCCCAACCTTCTTAACAACACATTAATTGCGGGCAAAATTATTGATGAGGCGACAAAGTCAAGTGATGTTTTAGGAGCTGTTAAGCAGAGACTGTCTCAAGTATCGGGGGATTAAAATGATTGTAGCAAGAGGCGGTAAATTTGAATTAATCTCTCGAGATGGTAAGGTGCTTGGAACGCACCCGACATATAAAAAAGCAATGGCACAAGAAGTTGCTATCGAGATTAGTAAACGTAGGCATGGAAAGTCTTAATTTTTATCTCGTAGCTTTTTATACATATTATAAGCCCCGTAACCTAATGTACCACCAGCAACACCCCCCAGCAAGGCTTTGGCACCGACGGAGTTTTTTAATAGTTTTCGTGCATCATTTATTTTCTTGTCCTTAAAGTCCGAAATGCGGTGTTCATGCTCTATAAGATCTGCTTTGCTTTTCTGCAAAAGAATGTACTCAGTCATACTAATTGGATCGTACTTACCATTTCCGTTTTCTCCTAATGATTTCAAGGCCTTTTCCAGATCATCGATATTCACTTTGCCTTTACCCTTATTATTAAGAATATCGTCCGCTTGTGTTTGTAGATCCTGTAAATGTTTTTTAAATTTTTCAGTTTTAACATCAAGGTCCTTTTGTCTATTATTTACAACTTGCTCAAGTTTGCTTCTTTCGTCATTAAGTCCTCCAGGTTTATTAATATCGATGTTTGCATCTTCCTCGGCCTTTTCTACTGCTTTTTGTAGTGTTTTTTCTCCGATGGATTGCCCAACCAGCGCTCCTGCACCTCCCAAGCCTGCTACAGACGCAAATGGATATAATATTTTATCATTAAACTTTTCTCGTAAAGAATCTTCCTTTGATTTCGACATCCCTGCTAGTTTAATTAAATTATAGTACGGCATGATTATTTTCTTTCCCTTGGACGAGACATGGCGTGTATTAGCCCGCCACCCACTAGCCCCGCACCAAGAAGCCCTAAAGCTCTACCTTTAAGGAGCGTTCTACCTTGAGTTTTTTTAGCGCTTTCTATTTTATTTTTAATAGATGTGACTTCATCATCATGTTCCTTAATGGCACTTAATGCTTTATTCTTAGCGCCAAGTAAGAGATCGCCTTCGTCTTTTAAGTCTTTCTTAGCTTTTTCAAAGAATTCGGCCGTACTTTTATAATATCCTGGGTCGTTTTTATATTGATATGGCAGTGTCTTACCTTTTCGGAATTCACTCATATCGTCTTGAAACTGTTGATATCCTTTTTCAAGCGCTTCCGCTTTTCCACTATGATTACTTAGCATTTTCTCTGTATCTTCGAGGAAAGTACGATTTGCGGGATTAGGACTTGGTATGGACGATTTTAGATTTTCAATAGTATCTTCCATTTCCCTGGCTTTACCTACCAAGTGTCTATATCCAATAATAGATCCAGTGCCCGCAGCAGCAGACGCGGGTAAAATAACATTGCTACTATGCCCCGACTCATCATGGGACTTGGCCAATTTAATCAAATTATAGTATGTCATTGCGAGTCCTTTTTTAGAAGCTCAATTGTGTTAGGGTAATATAAGCTAGTTATTTTTTCTATCGCATACGCATACTGACGTATCTCCTCTTGTGATGCACTGTCAGTACGTAACTTTAAAAAATGCATAACCGCCTGTAAACTGGCGGTCCACATACACTCGCTATAACTAGCTACAGGCAATAAAATACGTGCTTGTTCCCTACACACCCCCAAGGATAGCAAATCATTGTATCCCTTTTCTACCGTATCATACACATTGCTTAGTATCTCAAACGCCTTTTCGGACTCTAGAACCTCTCCGTAGCTTGACTGCTTGTTTTTAGAAGATTGTAAACGCCATGTTTGTGGTACAAAAAACCCATTACGCAGTTCCGTGTATCTTGCTGATTGCTCATTCCATGCACACCCAACTTGATGTTTCATCCATTGCCTAAGAACAAAGATGGGCGCTCTGATAATGAAAGTAATTTGCGGATGTCGGAAGGGGCTTGTATGCTCGTTCTCCCATAGGTAGTTTAGTAGTTTGTCGTCCGAACTGTCCCACCCTTCTTTAAACTTTTTATAAGATACGCGTGCGGAGTTAACAACACGTTGATCATCCCCCATATGATCCTCGTATCTTACAAAACCGTCGTTATGGACTGAAATACATAATTTATCTTCTTGCATCTAGTTTGTCCTATCTGAAATTCTCTTTTGAATTTCAGCAAGCTTCTCGTGGTCGTATTTGTTCTTGATATGTTCTGTAAAAAACTTTCCGATAGAATCAGAGTTTACCATATTCTTTCGTAGCTCTTCAGGAACACTATCGTACTTATACACTTTACCCGTATTAAAGACAACTAGCAACTTTCCATCATCCGTGGTATCAATTTCCTTAATCATAGACGAACTTACGGGAATACGCCTACTAACATGCTCTTTGTTGTCCACCTTAGATAAACGCCGTTTTATCTTTTCAGCAGTAGTCAGTTTTTCATCCATCTTATTTACCAAGTAGCTTATCTAAATGTTTGAATTTTTTAATACGCATCAAGGACGCTGTTTTTTGCGCTTGAATACCTCTGTCAATTGCTTGCTCGATGGGGTCCATATCTTGAGGTCTAACGGGTGTACTCATGCTATAGGGTGTTGATCTGACAGAACTCTCCAACATACGCTTGCTTGTGTCCGCTTTAGCTTTAGGAACCTCTGGCTGTGGGCGTTTTATTTCCGATTCGTCTGGACCCATTATAGCGTCTGCTAGTATCTTTGAGTACGCGTTATCACTTGGGAAATGATCTCCTCTTTGTAGTCTACTCAAAGCAATCGCATCCGCAGCTTGATAAAACCGTTCTCTAAGCTGTGGGTACATATCTGAATAGAATTTGGCGAGAGAATACCCTTGTAATGATTGGTTGCTTGGATAACTAGGAGTGTCGTTACCCCCGTCCAAGTTGATATCCGAATTTAGCTTAAACCCATAAAAAGGAGCGATTTGGCTTGGGCGGGGTCTTAGGAACTTATATTTAAGAAATATCGCAATTTTAAACAGATCTTTGGATAGGAACGTGGCGTCTTCCTGCATGGCATCTACGCCGGCCTTGTCACAAATCTCAAAGAAAATAGATAGTAGATCCTCATCGATTTTTTTAGTGATTGCGTTTGATAATGGCTTACTGTTCATTACATCGATGATATCACTTAATTCTTGCTCTACTTCTTTAGACGTATTATCGGGGGGTGGAACAAGAGGTAAAGCGCTAGGTGGAATATTTAACATAACAGAAGGCGCGGATAATACTTGCCCCCAAGTATCAATAGTTTCGGGATCGTACTGTAGGTCACGTAACTCCGTATCAACAACAGACGATACCTTTGTTACACTGCTCTCCTGACTGTAAAATGATGAGTTAGATGTAGGTGTTTTATTCCCACCTTTAACTACCTTTTCCTGACGCTCTTTTCCTGGCCCTATCGCCGTCTCCTTTAGTTCAATTACCTTCGGACTTTTACGCATTTGAATTTTATTAAGAAGTTCATCACGCCTTAGGTTCTTTCTTGCGATGTTCTCTAATTCGGGACTTTGTTGGTAGGACGCCAATTTAACTCCTTCGTCAATATGTAAGAAGGACGGACTTACGATTGTATGTACGTTGCTAGGGTGAATTTGCATACCCATCGCTTGAGCTACGATGAGTGCAAGAGGAAGAGTTTCTTCGTGATAATACATTATAATCTCACAGAAAGGATAACATGAATCTATCTACTGTTTTCAAAGCGTTAAAAAAGTTTAACGCTTATGAGCCTATTTATATCTACAATAACAAGGTCGTTTTATCAAGTGTAAAGGGGTTTGTTATTGTTCATAATACATATGATGCCCCCGAAGGCTGCTACAACCCAACAGCAACATCTGATGTAATTCGCGGATATAGTCCAGCGCCAACTACATTGTACGGTGAGGATATCGACGCATTAGAATCGATTATCGGATACAACAACAATGTAATGGATAAACTTACCGTATTCAACCCAAGGATATTTGTAAGAGTCGGAGGTTCGAACGCACTATCAGAGAACATAGTGATCTGCGACGGTGAAATCACTACTGCTAGCGATAGCTATATCGTTAGCACTCAGTGCGAGTGCCCACAGGCAAACAATGCCAACGGTTTGTACAGTACAGCCAATGCAATGGTTATGCAAGAGCTCGATATGGATGTTTTGGAAGCTAAGATACTAGCGAATTCGCTAGTAGTAAGCGCCTGTGACCTACACGGAAACGTTTGGGACATAGAATTGGCGAAGAACACTAGGTCGTCCTACACAACAGCCATCGAGCGCATAAACCGCATCTGGTCGGTTTATGACACTGAAAAGATGGCTACTGTCTACGGTGCTTGTGAAATATTCCGTCAGCTAAAGCAAGAGAAGTTTGACACATACGAAGCATGGTGTGAGAGCCGTCCAACATATGCTTATCTAATTAAGGTAAGTGATCAACTTCTATTACGAATTGGTGAATCCACGAGAACGTCGGAAGTACTGTTTGAGGCAAGTTTGGATGCGGACTTGACAAGGCACTTCCTAGATATCAAGATGCCGTTATACTTGTTTATCGAAATGATCGCGGATGCTACGCCCGAAGCGGTCATAGAAATACCAAAACAATTTACGGAACCGATGATTGTAAAGGATCGGGGATACTCGAAGGGAGGGATGTTTACTAGAAAATGGTAATAGAATTGATAGCAACTGCTTGTGTGTTTGGCATTGGATTAATTCGGGCTCAAGTTAAAAAGGCAGTAACTAGGTTTGAGCAGGATTTTGATAGCGATCAACTTGTATACAAGCTACAACGGAATGCGATCATATGCCCTAGATGCTCATCATCTTTTATTGTAAGGACGTTTGAAGAGCAATTAAACGACAAGTGGGAATGCCCAACTTGTCACTGCTCTTGGTTTGAAACACATACCCACGATATTATAAAGGAATAAACTATGTTTTTTGTAGACAAAAAGAAACTTCACGATATGGTAGACGACGCTATTTACCATTTGGAAACCACTGAACCAAACAGAGAGTCACTGCTTACACCTGATAACGGTGCTTTAATTCGGGATCTTGGTAGAGAAAAAGCGCTTAGCACACTACAAGCAAGACGCTCATTTGGAAGATTCTCATTCTTGGAAAATCTTGCGAGCTGTATTATCGAAGTAGACTCTCCTTATAGAAGAAGAATTAAATAATTACATCGCCCCCGACATACTACCATTACCCGCTTGATTTGATCTAATTTGCTTAAGCTTTTCATTAATAATAAACTTATCTTGGCCAGATAGATTTTTTTTAGCTTGTAATCCTTGTATAACCATATTAGGGTCTGTAGGCGCAAATGCCGTTTCCCCGGCCGTGCTAATCGCCCCTGCGGTCATCATACCTGCCAGAGGACCAAAAATAGCACCTTTTAATTTGTCATTAGCAGCTTCATACCTACCAGCAGTATTTGAACTATAAAGATCATCAACTTTTTTTAGCTGTTGTTCATAATTCAAATTGGGGTCTGTCTGTATCTTCATCTTCTCGGCGTTTAAAAAATCTTTCTCTTTATTTAAAGCTTCCATTTTTACGGTCTTATCCGCTTTAAACCTCTCATTAGCTTGTTGAAGTTTTGCGCGACCTTCTTCACCAGCAAAGAATCTATTTTTTAGTCTTTCTAAGAACCCCATTTCATGCTTAGTCTTAAACTTATTTTGAAAGGCGTCTTTAGTTGCCTTTAGTTCTGGAGATAGCCCTTGATAGTTTTTAACGGATTGGTGCATGGTATGACCTAGTATAGCTCCCCCCAGACCGCCTGCAATCCCCCCTGTCAGAGCGCCTTTGAGCTTATTATCTTCGTCAGCGTTTTTATAACCTTTTACCGCTCCCGTTACCCCACCCAAGGCAGTGCCGGTCATTGCGCCTAATGGATTGATACCTCTACCCGCTAGAGCGTTTGATGCATTGGTATACATTCCTTTAAAGTCGATAGCGGTCTTTTCCATTTGCCTATGTCTTAAGAGTGGCACTAGGTCATTACTCATTTTATGCGCCTCCAGAGGTCTTTGTAAGCTGTGCAACTCCACCCAATAAACCTTCTACACCGGATTGGATCAAGTCGAGAGCAGTTACACGGACAGGTACCAAACGTTCAAATTGAATACCAACTGATTCTTGAACAACAAGACCGTTGGCATCAACGCTAAAGCTGTGGTTATTGGTATAACAAGCTTCTGCATACACGGCACCAATAGTGTCTTCGTTTGAATCCACTGTCTTGATAAGAATACCGATCGGTTGACTAAACAAGTCGCTAGCTAAATTTAAATACAGATTATTGAAACCTGGTCTAATCTTTACATTGTGGGGGTTTGGGTTAGCCGCAGCAGCAACAGCACTCAAAGCAGTGTAAGGGGGAACTACGACAGGTGTCTGAACATCGCTATAGTAAGCATACATCATTCTTAACAGCGATGGACCGTGGTAGTAAATTCTGCTTAGAGACAAACTACCTTGTGTTCTACCTGAAATATGATAAGAACGCTCAGACCCAAGTTCAAAAACGCGAGAGAAAGATCTGCTATGACTTAGGCCAATATTTTGTACCATCCCTATGGGTTGTGCGAGTGCGGTACTTACGGCGTCGCCTACTGCATCAACGTTAAAAACATTCGCAAGGCGTGGTGGTCCGGCAGCAATAAGGGTGAAGGCACCAGACGCGAATTGGCCGTCCACCATCCCTTGCTGCACGAAGTTATTGTATGGTTGAAAGTCTAGTGCCATTTTTTATTCCTTAGTCTGCAATAACAACTAGTGGGACAGTAGATGTTGCGGTGTGACAGGTTACTTGCAAGGTTGCGATTTGTCCTGCTACGGGCGCTGCTGAGAGAGTAGTAGCAATAAATGACAACTTAGCTCCAGAAGCGTTAGAGGTATCGACGGCACTTAACTTTAAGGATGATGATACTAAATTACCAGCAGCGCTAACTGCGGATACAGATGCGGAAATACCTAGACCTGTGCCACCACTTAGATTAGTGGCGGATGTAGCAGCAACTGTGCTTGATGCAGCAGCAGCGTTAGCACCTTGTGCTAAGCTGGCAAAGAATGATCCACCATCAGTACCGTTAATTAGATCAATGATACCTTGAATAGTTGTGTCGGCGTGAGTTATGACTGTCAAATTTCCATCTTCTCCAACGGAAACTGCACCGGCACCGCCCGCTAAAACTTCTACGGTTAAATCGTTAGCGCTTGTTCCGCCTGGGTGCTTAACTACAATCTTACTATTGATTGTAACAGACGCAATATGTG
>JACCDO010733499.1_pt1 | contig 24738 bp, 29 predicted proteins | sample 7446101 | NCBI WGS metagenome assembly JACCDO01 (sample SAMN15323440, study PRJNA562643) | freshwater metagenome | isolation source: river surface water | place: USA:Blue River Watershed | collected 2017-08-16 | reverse complement strand
GCAGAGCGTCGCCGCAGAGAGAATGAACTGAACACACAGGCAAACATTCGAACTGCAGAGGGAGAGCGTGATGCAACGAAACTCGAGGCCGATGCTGCGTTTTATCAGGTGAAACTCGAGGCCGATTCCAAGGCATACGCAATTGACCAGAATGCAGAGGCACTTGCTCGTCAGATTGAGACAATTAAGAAGTCAACTGGTGATAGTGCAAGGGCTCTCGACTTCATTCTTGAGATGGAGAGACAGAAGAACCTGAATGCAATTGCGGCCAACAACCAGAGTGCAGTGTATTTCGTTGACCCACGCAACATGTACCCAATGCAGCGTCACATTAACATGCAACATTCTGCATCAGCAGAGAAAATTGATTCTAATCAAATGGTTTCTTAAATGGATTTAAACATATCAATCCAAATCAACTTAAAGAACAGAGATGGCAACTTTTGTCGACGATGAATGGGAAGCCTTTCTCAACGACGATGGGACTATGACATCTGAAGATGAAGCAGATGAACTCTCTCCGATTGATGAATCACACCCACCAACATGTGGTGACATATACATCTCAACAAAGACAAAGATTACTTATTTGAGTGTCAAAAACATTGATATTGCTGAATTGTTTTGGGCGATACCAATAATGCCGTATACAACTGAAGCAAACGGCATCATTAAAAAGCAAATTAAAATCACTTGCGAAACAGCTGAAAAATATGAAGAAGTGATGAAAAAGGCGTCTGGGGTAGAAAACATCCAAATCAACCGAATTATGCGGAAAAACAAGAAAAGTATTGTTCTCTCCAACGAAGAGACGATTGAGCAGGGAGATTCTCAGATAAACAAAAAGAATAAGTATGTATGCAAGGTGAATGTTGGCATGTCAAACAAGGACATTATCTCGCATCGTGTTAAAAACAAGGGTGCGTTCTACAACTGTTTGGTGCTTATTTTCAGGATCAAATATGGGGATGAATTCAAAGAAGTGAATGTCAAGGTATTTAACACTGGAAAACTATCATTTCCAGGAATGATGCTAAATGATTTACTGGTCACGACGATCGAACTATTGATTGAAATTCTTCAGCCGTTCTTCCCAAATGAAGTTGTATCATGTAATGATGGTGAAGCCGACACTGTTCTAATTAACTCCAATTTCAATTGTGGGTATTACATTGACCGAGACAAGTTGTTCAAGGTTCTTCGTTATGACTATGGCATTCATTGTGAGTATGACCCGTGTAAATACCCAGGTATTAGGTGTATATATTTTCAAAATGACCAACATCCTGATGCAAAAGGGATTTGCAAGTGTGCAAAATCATGTGCAAACAAGAGAAAGAAGACAGTCGAAGGCGAGACCAAATGCCGTGGAATCGCATTTATGATATTTCGCACAGGAAGCACACTAATTGTTGGGCACTGCGATGAAGACTTACTCAATGTAATATATCAGTACCTCAAGCAGATTCTGACGACAGAATACAAGAATGTTGCAATCGGAAACATCATTGACCGCAGAGAGAAATCAACGGTTAAAAAGAGTAAAAAGAAGATAATTTATGTAAATAGCAATTGAGATGCGGTTTTCAGAGGGGAATAATTGTGTTCCATTGCATTCGTTAGTTTTTCCATTGAAAAACATGTCTCAAAATCGCCTACCTGATTTTTTATAATTTTTTTTAAAACTGAATCAAGTGTGTTAAATATTTTAATGCGTGAGCATTTTAGAATACTTAATCCAGATATTAGTGAATTCAAAAATTTAAGTTTGGCAAGTCGACTATCAGTTAAATCGTTTGAAAAATTAAGTTTTCTTGCGTATTCTGCTATTTTTTCATTTAAAATGCCCATCATTATTGTTTTGTTGTCTGACAACGTGTGTTCAACTAAAACTGATTTAATTAATCTATGCATAAACAATGTGGTTTCATCAAGAATTGTAAAATAAACATTCTGTTCAGCACTAATTCCTACCTGTTTTTTGTAGTCATTGTTTATGTCGAAAATAGTTTTTTTGTATACAAACAATACACACTCTCGTACATTCATTTCTCCGTCAACTATTTGCAAAATGAACTCAATATAGTATACACACGCTTTTTCTGTGTGATACTCTGCGAGTTCAATGTTCCGTGTATACAGCAGCAATGTTTTGTAGACGTTTGTTATTGTTTCAACCCCTTTTTCAACTATAAACAAAAACTTATTCATGTCATTAATGCTTAAATCTTCAGCGATGTCTTTAATAAAATTGCTTATTATTAGAGAGTATGATAGAATACCGGCGTCTAATTCAGTGAGAGAAAATGATGTTTTGTAATTTTCATCATCAGACAATCTTTTGTTTGAAGGGTCGTTGTTCATATAAAATTGTTTTAATATATTTTTAAGTATTTGTATTTAAAGATTTTAAAATAATATGAATACATATAAAAACAATGAGCCAACCGTCGCAACCACCAAGCAATTTAGTTCGTGCAAATACGGTCAAAGCACCCGCACCCGCAAGTACCAGCACACAACCTGCGGCAGAATCAGATTTTAAATATCCTCTTCCATCTGAAACCACTTACAAACATGCGTCTAAGATTGCAATTACAGAGGACCGCCCAATCATGATGGATTATTGGACTGCATCGTGTGATAAGACAGCGTTCATTGGAGTCCGTGCTAGCAACAAGGAGAAGTTGCTCGTCAAGAGTGCTGAAGAGTATACCAGTCCAATTGCTAAGATTCTTCAGGTTCAGAATGAGTACATTATCCTTACTGAGAACTCGATTTATATTGTTTCTAAAGATCTCCCTCAAAAACGCATATCTTAAAGCGTTTTCAGTAGTACGCATATCTTAAAGCGTTTTCAGTAGTACGCATATCTTAAAGCGTTTTCATCAGGATTTCTCTCTGTTCAGGTGTCAATGACTCTGGGAATTTAATTTCAAAGTCGATTATTAAATTTCCACAATTTTCGCGTTTCATCCCCAATTTAGGCACAATCTGTTTCATTCCGGGTGAAATTATTCTACCCATTGTATTGTTTATGTTGTAAGTCTTTCCATCCAAGTGATGTATTGGGAATGAAAACCCACACAATGACTCCTTGAGAGAAAGTTCCTTCTTGTATCTAAGGTCCATTCCTTCTCTTATGTATCCAGTGTCATTTTTTATTTTAATACAACATTTTATGTCACCAACATTCTCTCCGATAACATTTCCCTTATTCGGAACAACTACAATCTCATTCTCGTCTATTCCAGACGGTATTATTACATAAACCGTCTCAGATTCGTGTGTTTTTTCGTCTGGAGCATCAGGATTAGCCACTATAAATCTGTCTACATGTAAAGGGTAATTGTAACCATCATATGATTGTTGAAAAGTGAGTTCAATCGTTGTCACTATAGGAACTGGCTTCTTAATGCCAATATTCTTTGCGACTTTTTCCAGATTAACTTTAATGAAATTAGTGAACGTCTCATTATTGAACATCATGTTAAATACATCCCCTACATTTGTTGGTTGTTGATTTGTCTGATGTTTTGAACCACGGAGAGAAAAGTCGTATTCCTGCCGCTTGTCTGGATCTGACAGAACCATATATGCCTCGTTTATTTTTTTGAATTCCTCTGCATTCCCACCTTGTTTATCGGGATGCAGTTTTAATGACAGTGAACGATACGCCTTTTTAATGTCTATTTGACTAGCCGTTTCATTTATCCCCAGCAATTCATAATAATCCATTATTAATCATAACCAATAAAAACTTAAATACTTATGTACGAATATTAATAATTGCTAATAGTCATGGACAAATTTATAATTATAAAGAAAATCAACAGAAAAGGCGAAGAATGCGTCCAATCCAGTAACATTGTAAAGTCATTGCCTCACCAAAACAAGAGCATTTTGCATAAATATACTCCGAAAATGATTGATGACTTTCAATTTCCAGCCGATTTAAAAACGCTTCTACATAAAATGGTTTCGTTAAACATTTTATTTGTTGGAAATTCTGGAACAGGCAAAACGACGCTTCTTAAAATCATGGTTAGAGAATATTTTGCTGACGTGAGCAACTATGATGACCATGTCATGTGCATTAATAGTCTAACTGATAATGGTATTAATTATTATAGGAACGAGGTGAAAACTTTTTGTTCAATATCATCAAAAATAGCGAACAAAAAGAAAATTGTTGTAATTGATGATATGGACATCATCGTAAATGACCAGTGTCAACAAATATTGCGTAATTATATCGACAAGTATGGAAACAATGTTGTTTTTTTGGCAAGTTGCAGCAACAATCAAAGCATAATCGACACAATTCAGTCAAGATTGAATATAGTCAAAGTGGCTCCAATTGATTCCCAGGGAATTAAAGAAATTTATGAGAAAGTGCGAGAGTCAGAAGACATTCATATCGAAGATGATGAAACCACTGACTTTCTATTGACAATGTGCAACAATTCTGTTGGTGTATTGCTTAATTATATGGAGAAATTCAAGTTGATTGGAGAGAAAATAACGCTTGATGTTGCAAAATCAGCGTGTTCAATTATTAGTTATTCAGATTTCGAAGAATTCACAAAAATTGTGTTCATGCATCCATATACTATCGGCAATTTAAAATCAGCAAAGCAGATGCTGGACAACATGATTTCAAAAGGATATTCAGTTGTTGACATACTTGACAATTATTTTAATTATGTTAAAAATTCAGTTATAATCAATGAAGATGCTAAATACCGAGTAATTCCTATAATAACAAAATACATAGTGTATTTCAGCAATTATCACGAAGATGACATTGAACTCTATTTTTTTGCGGCAGATTTGTATGATTCAGTTCTTCTCAAAAAAACGCACTTTTAATCATGAATGCAACGAGTGCCACCAACATTCCACCAGCAACAGTTGAATCTAAGTTGTCGAATGCGTTAATTGTCACAAACAAACCGATAGCCATTGCAATGAAATGACTGTAATTCGAAAGATGGTACTTTAGAGTGTCACGACCTTCTTGAGTAATAAGCGGTTTTATAAACAAAAATGCAAATAATATTGCTGACATTATCATTCCATTAAACCAACCTATCAACAGTACAATCAGGAAGAGACATACTGTCAAAATAATTGAGAAAAAATCCAGTTGGAGAGAACCATATATAGTTGTGAAAAAACCTGCACCTGTCGAGAAAAACAATGCAACAGCCATAAGAGGACCACCAATAACAAGCAATATTCTTTCGTCAAGGCCTTTAATGAATTCCATTGTATTATAAAGTAAACCGCGAGAAGCAGCCCATGACGTTGACATCATCTCTCCAAACCAGCGTCCAATAAAGTTACTCTCTTTGAGATTGTATGGCCAACTATATTCAAACTTGTAATTGTCGAATACACTGTTTATTCCACCGTGATCACCATGAATGCTTGGTGCACCTCCGAAAAATCCTTTTTTAACATTATCGCTGTATGGTAACTTAGTTGTGTCATGTGGCAATGATTGCTCGAGATTAGGAAGATGCACCAAATAAATTAAATTTGAACTGAGAATCGCCCACACTATAACCGATGCTATAATTATTAAAACGTTTTTAAAGAATTTAGGGTAATCAGGAACCTTTTCTCCAGCATCGACATCAGCGTCTTTTCTATCCCTTAAATCATCTAATGCGGTTTTATCTTCAGTTGACGACATGTATATATAGTTAATGGAAAATATATTGTTACAATATGCACTTATTTTTCAGTGTTTAAAAATTTAACAAGACATTCATGCGGTTTAATATGGGAGAACAAGTGCATGCGGCAGCATTATTTTTCTATTTTTATAATATATAAATCATCAATGAGAAATGCAACTCGTTTAACATACCGACGAAAGTCAAAAAGAACAGCCAATCACAAGTCCAAAAGAACCTCACGACGCAAGATAAAGAAAACCAAAATAACTAATAAACAAAAACAGTTCGGTGGCAAACAATATACTACATCAACATCAGACCTTTTTGTTACATCAATAAAAAACGGGTTCAAAATAATGGCGGAAGACCAGGGGTGGACTGACTATGATAAAGCGTCTGATGCATTTTTAACATTTTTACGAAACATGCCTGAAAATGGCACTGAACTGGAAACATATTTAAATAAAATGATTCCATCGGAAACAACCTCACCAACAGTCGGTGGTATGTTTGACCCTGATGAACTTGAGGAAGGGGTGCATGAGAATGCGAAATCGTTTTTAAACTATTTTGTAAGGTTTTTTGTTGGACCCATAGACACGTCATGTGACAAATTATTGGCATCAATCATGACTGCGACTTATTGCATAGGCATTGCTGTAATAGCGAAACGCTTTATGTTTCCTGCAAATAATGATGGAAATCAACCAGAAACAGTAGAAGACTTTCTAAAAGGCAACATGGGTGCACCCGAACAATATGCATTGTTTGCAAATTTTAAATTTTTGTACAAAGTTCAAAATGATTTTTTTTCTATTTTAGAAAGGATGTTTGCGCATATAATTTCAAAGATGGATGTACAAGTCGCTGGAATAAATTATGCACCGATGGCAATTGTAAGCATGATAAGGTCTTATTTCTACACCCCACACATACATAAAACATTTTTTATAAAACCGATATCATGCATGTGTGCACCATTCATTAAATCTTGCGAAGAAAAATGTGCAAACTAATTTAAAAGTAAAAACAATATATATATAATGCATATGAACAATTGTTTAGATTTGTTGTTAATGGTTTCGTTAGCGTCATTTGTAGGAATTACTCTTCCAATAACGACGACTGTAATTGTTGATTACATGTCAACTCGTTCTTATTCACTCGGTCAATGCAATGGCACAACACTGCAAAACTATACATCGTCTGGTGGGTTCTTTTATCACGGAACAGTCAATGTCATTGCAACTGTAAATGGGTCAGAATATAACAGTTTCTTATATTACCCTCCACTAAAAAATTGGCAACTAGGATTCATGCCTAAAATGGGCGTTGACGACTGGTATGACTCTCTAAACAAAACTAGCATGTTTCCGTGTTGCATTGACTTAAAGCATTCGTCTGAACCATACCCAGCAGTTTATCAATGGATTGAAATAACTGGATACTATGCAATATTTGTAGTTTGCATATTTGTTATTATAGGTTGGGGTGCAATAGCATGTACAATTCAAAACAGGAAAAAAAGGAGGAATTATCTTTCAATTCCAGATGAATTGCCTCCGCCTTATACGCGTCAACCAGTGAATTATGTTTCACAAAAACAGTCACTTTACAGTTCATTAAATGATGAATTGACCACAATTTCTGTTTAAAAACCATATAAAACCATCGTGATTTATATGTTTAGCAAGAAAATGAAAATCGAAACTGAACTAAAACTCGACTTCGGGAATGTGCTTATTCGCCCAAAACGCAGTACAATTTCATCGCGTTCCGAGGTTTCTCTCATTCGTCACATTACTAAGTTTCCACATTCACCTACTTGGTGGGAAGGTGTGCCTATTATGGCGGCAAACATGGATACAATCGGAACATTTGACGTATATGACACACTAGTTAAGCACCGCATTATCACCTGTTTCCACAAGTTCTACACGGTGGAAGATTTCATCGTAGAAAATGAACGCCGCAGTGAAGCACAAGACTTTCTCAATGAGGACTATTTCGCCGTATCGACTGGAATTTCAGATGCAGACCTCGAGAAAATGACGGCATTTAAGGAGAACGAGGGTAAATTCTGGTTTAAGTGGCTCTGTATTGACGTGGCTAATGGTTATATGGAGAAACTCGTAGAATTTTGCCGTAAGATGCGTGAAATGTTTCCGAAAGCAATTATTATCGCTGGAAATGTAGTGTCTCGTGAGATGACTGAGGAACTCATTATTAACGGCATGGTTGACATAGTAAAGGTCGGAATTGGAGGTGGAAGTGCTTGCCTTACGCGTCAGAAGACTGGTGTCGGAATGCCTCAGTTGTCTGCTATCATTGAGTGTGCCGATGCTGCACATGGTGTCAATGGGTTCATAATAGGTGACGGTGGAATCACTTGCCCAGGTGACATGAGCAAGGCATTTGGAGGAGGAGCCGATTTTGTAATGGTCGGCGGTCAATTCTCTGGGCACGACGAGAATCCAGGCGAAATCATTGAGGAAGCAGACGGAAAGAAGTACAAAATGTTTTATGGGATGAGTTCAGACCACGCAATGAAGAAGCATTACGGGAAAATGGCGGAATACAGGTCATCCGAGGGCAGGACAATTAAGGTTCCATATAGAGGTTCGCTGAATGACACAGTGCTGGATTATTTGGGAGGAGTTCGCTCCACATGTGCGTATATTAACGCGAAACACATTAAGAATATGCCGAAATGCACGACATTTGTTGTGGTTTCGCAACAATTGAACAACTTCTTTGGCGGCAAATAGAGCCGAATTTATTTGTGACATATTTATATAATCAAATGGTTTCGCACGATGCATTTAAGAATATTATATTGTTTGCACTTGTTGTCATTTTTCTTTATTTCTTGTTTAGAGACAAAATTCATGCAGTTACGGAAGAACCGTTTGAGATGCCAAATGTTATGGAGCAAACTATGATGAATGATACAGCAGTGGCACCTACACAACAGACGAAGGACACTGGTGCAATGACCGCTTCCAACACAGGCATCGACCGTTCATTCATAAAGAGTGACGAGGAAATCGGCATACTCAGCACTTGTCAGCAGAATTCCGGCGGCGAACTCGTAAAGACTTGCTCGGAATACACGGGATTCAACTTTGATTATGACAAGTCGTTTGACAAGTATTTGAGACCAACGTCGTTTGACCAGCCAAATTTCCTTAAATCTACTGGCCGTTAAAGGCACAGAAAATTGAATTACTTTTTTGCGTTTGACTAAAAGGTAATTCCTGGCTTTTCATCAACAAACACACAAAATGTGCGACATCAAGCATCCCGTCAAGAGCAGCATCCCCGACCACCACTTCAACTTTGTTTTGGATTACCAGGAAGACGACATCATTCACGACATGTTCATTGCCCACAACGACATCAGCATCATCGACCGCGAGATCTTCGCCTACTACACCAGCATTGACGAGAACACATGCACCGCCACGCTCAAGTGTGGATGTAAGTGCCCAAGTGTCTCTAAACAAAACGGATACTGTGCGGAACACTTTTACACTCAAGACTTCGATGCGGCAACAAAGCACAGTCACTTCACCAACACCGCACAGCAACTCTTCATCAAAAAACAGAACACCGACTACTCGCTCGTGTACGCCTGTTTTGGGACGATTCCACTTGAGATTCTGCTGAACATCGTTCGCTACATCCGCTTTCCTGACCTCAAAGTACTCTACACCATGCGCATTCCAGGCATCCTCGCGTTGGTTCAGGGCGACATGCTCTTCAAGCACGAGGCACTCTACGCGTCGTCGGTTCTTTCGTCAAACTTCGTCCGCAAGTTCCAGTCGGAATACACACGCGGACTTAGGGCGATTGACCGAGCCATCCTAATGACCCGCGTTTGCTCAAAACAGAACGAAAATGTGTTGAGCATTGAAAGGAACCGCACCAGTGACACACGCAATTACAATTTCGATGCAATCTCCAAGAGAGTGTCATCTGACATCGGTTACAGAGAGTACATCCAGAAACTCAAGATGAAGCCAGCCGCTGGATACTCTGCCCATGTCTTCCATACGATCGGGTTTAGGCGTTGCTTGCCTGGCGTCCTCGACCTAACAGCGGAGTTTCAGTACGTGCACGAGTTTGTCTACGACGACTACTATGCCAGGAATCCAGCAGAGACCGCATGCATCAAGTGGTATTATAAGGCTAATCGACATGCCTTTTCCATGGAATGCGGTCCTTGGGCATAAAACATCAATTACTTCGCATACACCAGCCCAACATGACCGCTTCTAAAGTAGACCACATTGTATCTCTCCTCAAAAACACGTAAGTCAAAGTTGTATTCGTTTATGCTGAAATGATCTTTCCTGTAACCAATAACATTTCCGTCTTCATCGCAGATAGCAGTAGCATTCTTCGCAGGATTGATCGGTGGCTGAATTGTGTTGAATTCCAGTGTAACGTTCTCGTATTTAGCCAAGTTCATCGCTCCAGATGGATTCGTCTCCATATGATCTGTATTCATGCAAAAATTGTAACAATAAAGTCCGTCTTTTGCATTTCCTGGTGTTTTGTATAGTTTTTCTGTTAAATTATAGACGCCAGCATCTAGAGTGTTCTCTCGGTATTTTCCGTCAAATGATATGGCACAATCGAGCATGATTTCTTTTTGATTACGGGGATTGGTGTTTGCTGTTTGTTTACATTTTAATGACGCTAATGGAATACTTGCAAAAAAATCTCCTCCTATAAAATCTGGTGGATAGTTTCCAGTCCAGTTTGTATAATTATTCCATGTATTTCTCTCATAAACATCACTTCTACGAAACCTCCACATTAAACTACTTACCAAGTCTCTGCATTCTATGTCTATTGTTCGAGAACCAGTTACATTATGATAATCTCTTTCATATGGCAATCTAACTATATATTTTTGTTCATTTCCTGCCATTTTCGTCTGTTCTTTGTTGCCTAAAAATATATAATTGCACATTAAATGAATGTCTGCATTCCAGCCATTTCGTGTGTTTTCTCTTTGCATTTGTGTATCATCAATTGGTGGATTCAAGAAATTATATAACTGATGCAAACCATTTGTTGTATTTGGTGCAATGTGTTCTGGCAAATCTAGTTCCGATACCATTTGTGTTGACCCTTCTGCCAAAATTTTTTCGACATCTCTAATTATGTATAATTCTCTCACTGGCTTAATTTTGATTGTTACAAACAGTTCATTGTATTGCGAAGCAACAAGTGGAAAAGATTGTTTTGAATTCATTCCAAACCAAGGCATAATTGGAATATAAAGTGTTCTTGCAAAAATTGATGGTCCTGGTGTTTTAATTTCTGGATTTGATGAACTATATCTAGCGTTGGGATATTTTTTAAAGTAATTCGTTGTAGCATTTGCAGGATCATTTAATTCTTTTATATTTCCAACCATTCGATTCCATAACTCTTTTTTTGTCCCATTCAAATCTCGGTCAACTAAACAGGAAAGATATTCGCCTGAATATTTTGAGATAACAAGACCACCGTGCATAATGCTTATTTCATTTATCATTTGTACACCCATCTCTTCGATCCATTTAAATTCGTATGGAATTTCATACGTTGAAGTACCCAGTTGTTCTTGAACAATTGTTTTGTAAACACCACTCCAAATATCCGGCAAATTCATCACCAAATACATGTCATTCACCAAATCCGCATATCTCGGTATCTTAAATGTCAGTTCAGTCTCCTTATTCAGGTCTAACATTCGCTGTCCGTTGTAATCCACGCGAAACTTCTGTATACCAAAGTTGGTGTGTGTTTTATACACCGTTTTAAAATAGGTCGTTTTAGGATTCCCGTTTATAATGAGGTTTTCAGCCCCATGAGCCATCAAGTTTAATAAACCTCCTCCCATGTGTTAATATATATATATTATGTAAATTTTTTAATTGTTTATCTCTTTATATCTTATATAAAATATGGAGACATCAGACATAATTAACTATACATTGTATGTTGTAATAATTGTGTTGGTTTTGTGGATTATAAGTTACATTTACACCCAACTCAACAAAAAGCGTACAAACAACAATGAAATGGAATCTTCTCTCGAAAACATTGACGTAAAAATCACATCAGTCACCTCAAATTTTAAGGGTAAATTGCGGGACTATTACGTTGCCAGCAGTTACAACTCGTGCTGCGGTGGTGATTTTAAGAATGATTACGTTGATTATGCACCCCTTAAACAGGTCATTAAACAAGGTGCTCGCCTCCTCGATTTTGAGATATATTCTCTGAATGGCAAACCAGTGGTCGCTGCGTCATCTGGAAGCAGTTACCATCTCAAAGAGACATATAACAGTCTCCCGTTTGATGACGTCATGAATGTTGTCTCTAGATACGCATTCTCATCATCAACCTGTCCAAATGCCAACGACCCACTCTTCATTCATCTGCGTATCAAATCGAATCGCGAGGACATTTACAAGAGCATGGCGAAGTCTATTAAATCACACTTTAATCAACGACTTCTTGGAGAGAAATATAAGAATGAATCACATGGAGAGAACTTGGGTGCAGTGCATCTCAAAGAATTCTTCGGAAAAGCAGTAATTATATGTGATGCGGCAAATGATCACTTCCGCAAGGTTCCTGCGTTCGAAGAACTGGTTAACACTACAAGTGGAACCATATTTTTACGTGGATTGCGTAATTATGACGTAACATACACACACGACGCAGATGAATTGACCGAGAACAACAAGAAACACATGAGTATTGTTATACCGGATTTGACGAGCGATAGTGCGAATATGCCGGCTTCTCTCCATCACAAATATGGATGCCAATTTGTTTGCATGAACTACCAGACACTTGACGAGCAATTGAAGTATTATTTGACGCTGTTTAACGAGCATGGGCATGCGTTTATCCTCAAACCGAAGAAATTGCGGTATTTCCCAGTGACAATCGCGGCACCCACACCACAGGACCCGAAGTTGTCTTATGCCCCGAGAACTATTGAGAAGCCGTATTACAAGCACACGATTTAATAGTTGGCATTGGGTCGCTAAAATATCCAATTGGTTTAAGCCATCCACCAGCATATGCGGTGTCATTCCTAACAATAAACAAAAACAGACGGTTTCCTAGTTCGCTAAAAATAGACAGCACAAGCCACTTTAGCCATTCAACTACAAACATTTAACTTAAGTCCATATAATTTCTCTCTACATAATTACGAATTTCGTCATTATCTAACGGAATAGGACATTTTGCTATTTCATTGCTCAACTTCTTCTGGCAAGCATGTTCTTTTTGTAGAACATATATTAGATTGAGGTTCTCCATTATAAGTATACATCATCATAAATGGCCTAATATTGTATGAGTATTCAGTTATAATGTTTAATATATATATATAGTCGCCGCCATTTCGGAGTTAACTTATTATGGCGAAGCGTTTTTAATAAATTTACTCAATTAAAGCAGAAATGTTATTGTTTTAATTGATTGTATTGGAAAAATAAGTATATTCCTAGCCCGCGGCAGCAATATTTATACATTTTGAGATTGGGTTTAAATACTTTTATGCCCACAGCTATATTCTTTAAACGCCAATTGTATTTTAAGAAGATCTCCCACCTTTATGTCTTGAAACAATTCTCTCGCACGCTGAATTGACATGTTTACCACTTCTTCTAATGAACGATCTTTAAACACAGTTGCTATCAATTTGGCTCGGTCTTCATCAACTCCGTGACTCACAATTTTGCTGACAAAATCACCGCGAATCGGAGTGAATTTGCGTCTACATTCACATGTCTTTATTGTGAACCGTGTATGTTTAGGAACCAATGTACCTCCAATTGTAACACAATCTGGTCTGGCATATGAATTCAAATATACTGGCTCAATCCATGGCGTACAACCCATCCATTTTATCATTTCATTGGTTATAGTGCAGTCCAGTGGATAGTCATAATAGACATCATTTCCCGAAGTATCAGCATAAGAAACACTTAAAATAAGTTGATCTCGTGTGTATTCCATTGTCAATAACATAACAATGTTAGTCCCATTTAAATAGTTTAAAATGTCATAATAATATATATAAGCACAATGCCCGCAAAAACATTAAAGCAAAAACGCGTCAAATGTGAAAAGCGACAGTCTCTCCAAGAATGTGAATTGGCAATTGTTCGCACAGCAGTTGACACTATCGAGGAATTAGAGGGCAAAACCATGGTGGATGACCCCAAAGTCCGCGACATCATCGCCATTATGGAGGATTTCATGCGAGATGAAAAACTCATTTGCTACGGTGGTACCGCAATTAACAACATTCTCCCCGAAGAAGACCAATTCTACAACCACGACGTCGAAATCCCCGATTATGACTGTTATTCGCCAAGAGCACTTGAACATGCAAAGAAACTGGCGGACATCTATTATCGCAAGGGATACACTGAGGTTGAGGCGAAATCCGGTGTCCATGTGGGAACATTCAAAGTCTTTGTCAATTTCATTCCAGTAGCCGATTTAACCAATCTCGTTCCTGAATTATACAGGAATCTTCGTAAAGACGCTATATCTATTGACGGTATCCTGTATTGTCCCCCCAATTTCTTGCGAATGGCGATGTACCTTGAGTTGTCGCGTCCTCGTGGAGATGTTTCTCGCTGGGAAAAGGTGACCAAGCGATTGGCACTTCTTAACAAGAATTACCCACTCGAAGATGTGCAATGCAAAGACATTGAGATTCAGCGGTTGTTCGAAACAAATGTACCTGAAAATGAGAGGGATGAACTGTTTGAAGTTTCTCTCAAAACACTTGCTGACAATGGAGTAGTTTTCTTTGGTTCAATGGCACAGCGTCTTTACATGAAACATTTGCCTGAATTCGCAAAAAAACAAATTCCAAATGTGCCCGATTTCGATGTTCTCTCCACAGACCCAGCCAAAACTGCACGAATTTTGAAAGAACGTCTTGAATACAGTAACTTTAATAAAGTGAAGATAATTAAACGTCCTGGAGTTGGTGAAATAATTGCCCCTCATTATGAGGTAACAGTTGCTGGAGAAACAGTTGTCTTTATTTATCAGCCACTTGCATGTCACAGTTACAATGTCATTAAATTGCATGGCAAATCACTGAAAATTGCAACGATTGACACTATGTTAAACTTGTATTTGGCGTTCTTATATGTAAATCGCCCTTATTATGATCCTGTTCGCATCCTTTGTATGTGTGAGGCTCTCTTTAAGATACAGGAGAGAAATCGATTGTCACAAGAAGGTGTTCTTCGTCGTTTCTCAATAAATTGTTACGGAAAACAAGAGACGATCCAGGACATGCGTGCTGAAAAAGTGGAGAAATATAAGGAACTCAAAGATAAGAAGGGGACCACTGAATATGAGAAGTACTTCCTTAAATACTCACCGTATGAGGAGGCGATGGAGAGAAATTCGAAGAAAAAAACGAGGAAAATAAGGGTCAAGTGATTTTGAGAATAAAAATATTTCGTTATGTTATATGGCAACAAATCGTCAAAGAAAGACACATCATATGCGTAAACCCAAATCACACAAAAAATCACATCACAAACAAAAACGCCAGACAAAAAAATATAGCAAACGTGGTGGGTTTGGATTAGCATTGTCGAAATACTTGTTAAACATGATGGATGGCAATAAAAAACCAAATTTAGATAATCAACCCGCAAAAAATAAAAAAATAGACCAAGCAATAAGTGAATTGTCGTCAAAACTCGCAAACCCTACTGAAAATTTAGGAAAAATGTTGTCGGTTATGTGCAAAGATCCAGACAATTGTTTATCAATGGGACAATATATCCCAATGATGAAACGATTTTTTAATAATTTTCAGGATTTGTCTTTAGTTGATATTAAATCTATTAAAAGTTTGGGCGAACAAAGCTTAAATGGATATGTGTTTGAGATACCTTTTAAAAAAAATGGCTATACGTCGTATACAGTGTTAAAATCAACCAACATTCCAAGTTCAGACAATTTGTTTTATGAGTATTATGTTGGAAAAACATTTATAAACAAATATATAAGAAAATTTCCAGTATTTGTTGAAACATACGATTGTTACCGGTATAACTCAAGCGTATTAGCAAATACATTTAAAAACTTTGTTGAAAACTCGACAAATGAAATAACAAATTTGAACAAAATTATTACTCGCATAAAACACACCGATTTAACATCTATCTCAGAATTTACAAAAATGTTCAAAGATTCGTGTAGTGAACCAGAAACAATATGTATTTTGATGCAACATTTCAACAATTTAACGTCATTTAAAACAGTGTTTGATGAAAAATCACCAAATTATCAAATAAACAAGGTTGATGGTCCTTGCTTGTTTTACCAATTGTATTTTGCACTATCTGTTCTTGGTGACAAATATACTCATTATGATTTACATTCAGAAAACGTATGTGTTTACAAACCATATTCTGGACAAACCTACATGTTAATGAGATATCATTCAAACGGTTCTGTATATGAATTTCCAAGTGAATATATTGTTAAACTAATAGATTATGGACGAAATTATATAAACAATGGAACAGTTACGACTAAAGAAATTGTTTCTGATGTTGTATGCAAATCTTCTCAGTGTAATCCAACATGTGGAAAATTCTTTGGTTACGGCATAATTAATGGGCTTGGCAATGCCAATGTTTCATATAATATTAATCCAACTCAACCAAATGTTTCTCATGATCTAAGGGCATTAAATGAAACCAATCCTGATTTTTTGAAGAATGAAGATTTTTACTACAAAGATCAATATGGGACACCCGAAGATTTAACTGGAGATGTTAACCGCATAAGATCAATTCACGATCTACGAGCAACACTTGAAACAGCCGTATTTCCAAGATACAATGACATGGTGAAAGCCAAATATGCGACATGGACAAAAGTCGCTGAAATGGACGTTTATGACGATGGTCGTGACTATGAATTCAGAGTGATCTAATAATTCAAAAATTGATTTATATATTATTTTATTCTATATATTATCAATTACACAACAACATGGAGTGGTATCAGTGTGCAACAAACAAATTCGGCAAAATTACATGCGTTGGACCGTTTAATGATGCAATGACCGCAGACAAAGCGAATATTGATGGTGAACAAACTACGTTGTTGACTGTATGTAAACATCAGCCTGGCATTCTGAAGAATATGCTGCTAAAGTATAAGTATTTAAAGACATTTTACAGGGATGTGTGCATTGTTCCACCACCTGAATAATTTAAAATCAACTTAAAGACATCAGCCCATATAGATTTATTATCCAAGAATGTTCGCAGTTGCAGCCGTCGCTGGCTATGGAATTGCTTCTATGTATCATCGACATGTTATGTCTCAACGAATTCTATCAGAAGTAGACACCACAGGATACAAACGTGTTTCTGTTGTATATGACACTCATTGGCTGTGTCCCAACCTGAACGCGACTGTGGTTGGGTTGAAGGATGATTACATTTCTACCAGTGCTCGTGCTAAGGCTCTCGAAGAAATCCTTGATTCATCCGGAAACGTTGGAGATCGCATTGACAACATTAAGAAGTTGAAACTCGAATCTGATGCAGACAAGATTGTTATTGATCGCATGTATAAGCGTCCCAATGACAGTCCAGATGGAGACATTATTGCTGTGAAGCGAGTGTGGGTGTTTCCAGCACTTGTTCCTGGTGGTATCTCGCGATACACTTACTCGCGAACAAACGTCAATGAACCAACGTTCAAGCTCCATGGGGCCACCCGTTCGTTCGGACAATAACATAAACAATTTATCGACAATATACCTAAAAACACCATTTATATCTTTTTATAAGTTAAATGGTGTTTGGAAAACTTATTTATCTTGTGAATGCTGTGTTTTTTAACAGCAACAACATCAACACTAGGCCGATTTTAAAGATTGACCGCGAAATGTGGGCTGACAAACATCAATCTATGGTTAAACTAAACAACCAGCACCACCAGCAAGTCTTTCATAACATCGACCATCTGCTGCCACATCGCCATTAAAATACTTAAATCATTTTCATGGAGTATATTGCCTACAATTGCGTCGTATCCAGGGTTGTTTTTAATGAGCCACTTTCCAAATGCTCCAACTACAGAAATCATAAACACCAACGCAAGACAAACGAAATGTTTCAACTTGTAAAGAAAATGTTCAGCCAGCGTCCAATCATCCACCCAACTACACATGTCGCTCCCATATAAAAAGAAATTGTATGCTGATACTATGCCCTCACAGACACGCCCCCTACCATTTTTCTCTCCGCGATGATTAAACATGTTTCCTATTTTATTCCACCCACTCAACTTGACATAAAGCGTTCGCTCGTTGTTTCCACTGAATACAAACGGCAATCCACCGTCCATCCGCCCCGTATTCTTATAAGTAGCACCGCCATCCATTAGTATTGGCAAATATGCCGAGGAGCACAGGGCATCACGTAAATCGCTGACGTCAGCATATTTACTCTGAACCACCCGACGTGCATCCTCGTAATAAGTGACAAACAGGCGGTCATTGAACTTGATCACATCCACACCCGACGTGTCTATGGCAACTGCATCTTTAAAGTATGACATGTTTAGACGCTCGATAAATGACTGTTTCGCGTACAAACTGTGTGAATAAGCCGCCGACAACGTGTCATTCAAGTAGTGAAACGCAATATAAGCACCAATACTAGTACCAGACACTTTTGTAACTCGCAACGCACCCTTTCTCTCCAATTCTTTGAGAAACATTGCGACACCTATAAGATAATACCCATTGAGAGAACCTCCTTCAAACACGAGGTTAATGTCGCCCAATTTCGGCAATTTCTCTAAATTTTCGATCATTAATTCTATTTGTTTTGTGAATGTGTCAACATCCATTTCTATAAAATAGAATTAACATTTAATTAGCGGGCAAACGTATTTAATACATACACACCAACAGCAAACACTAGTGCTTGAACGAGAAGAGCACTTATCTTGGGGTTTCCATCAGTAAAATAGAGAGAAGGAAGATACTTAAAGAGCGTTTTCCTAACTACTGGAAGTTGAAAGAGGAAAAATATGACAGCACACATAATTGGTATTTGCAGTTTATCAAACAAATCTTCTCCGCCATTTTCCCTGTTTCGTTTGGCAACATCAGCAAGAGAGGAATATTGCTGAATGTAATCACCGCCGTTTCCACCACCAGGTATATAATTTGGCCTAGATTGGTCGTCATGTGGGTTCATCATTGGAATATCACGGCTTGGCAAATGATTTCCGGCGACATTTATAGTGCTCATGATTTGATTAATAGTGTCACTTGACATTGGCATTAATGGCGACGGTTGTGATGGCGAAAACGCATTAGGGTTATAAACAGGTGCTGCTCCTCCCATTTGAGGTTGTTGCTGAGGAAACGGCTGTTGTTGCATAACGTTTTGCTCATGAACGCTTGTTGATATTGGCTGTAATGCAGGAGGCAACGCAGGTGCAGGTCCACCGGGCATTGGCATGCTTCCAACTGGAGGTAGCGGCATCATTCCTCCTCCGCCACCAATATCACCCCCAGGCAAGTCATCTATACGCGTAGCATTTGCACTCATTTATAAACTGAATATAAGTAATTTAAGCGAATTGAACGATTTTCTTGCGTCCATCACACGATTCTGGATTTTCCTCAAATCTGTAGTATTTTCCGTTAAATTTATATGTTTTCTGCTTTATTTCTTCTAAATCAGGTGCTCTAAACATTAAGCAATTTCTCTCCTTACATACTCTGCGAAACAACGTTGCTAATCCAAGCCCTAGCAAAATAGATATAATGTATCGACCATATTCGGAGTGAAGAATGCGATTGAAGTTCATGTACATTAACGTCATATTTTATTTATTGTTCGCCTGTAAGGCCTTTATTGAGCCCCTGAACTGGAAATATCCCTAAAAGACCCTTGTCAACCGGTTCTTCTGTTTCGACCGGCTTAAATGAAAAACACATTCCTGCTCTATCCTTGTAAATAATATCTTTGTGGTTGTCGGGAGTCGGATAAACAAATATGGTTTGTTTCTTAGGGGCAGACACATACACGAAGAAGAGACCAATAGCAAATGCTATTATAAATGTGGGTACATCAATGTATTTCATGGTGTATACATTTTAAGGAGATATTTCTTCTGCTCCTTCAACAAGTTCAGCAACAACCAACTTTTTCTTTTTCAAAGTTCCAGATGTCGTAGACTTCTTTGCCTTTGCTGTAACCGGCTTTGTTCTCTTTTCTTTCTTTGTTTCATTCGAATTAACCACACCAGATACCACAGTTATGAGTCTGTTATTGAGAGAAATTGGTTCGCGAATAAGCCGAAAATACTCACCTTTATCAGACTTGTCTTCATTCATAAGAACATTGCCATCTGCTGTTTCCCGCACAATGTCGATTGTGTCATATTTGTCCTGTCGAATCTTGTTAAGAAGTGGTGTCATAATGTTGACATAATGTTCATTTGCACTAACATACTCATCTGATTCCTTTATTATTTTCTTCAATTCATCAACTTTTACTAAGAAATCATATTCTTCCTTGGTCACTTTCTCTCTTCTCTCCTCAATCCGTGTTGCCTTTGTGTATAATTCCATATACTTCTTCTTCAAATCATCATAATCCTTTATTTTCTTGCGAATTTCATCGGCTTTGTCGACAAATGCATTGTCAAATTGAGAGAAGTTAAAAAGAATGTTGTATTTGCTGAGGATGACATCATCCTTGAGTTTGTTAATAGCCGCATCCAGTTGCTCTTCAACGTCTTCAAACTGCTTAACGCTTGGTCTCTCAATATTAATGTTTAATGTACAAGGACTGGCCCGATTGCCACAAATAGCACTTAACATCCGCCCTGTTTGAGAGAAAATTGTGCCTTCTGATGACTCACAAACAATACATTTGCGGGCTATTTTCTTTATTTTCTCTCTCTTTTCTGCATCAGACAACTCTCCATCCTTGCGAACAGTCTCCTTTTTGCGTTCATATTCTTTGTCATACGTCGCCTTCTTTTGATAATATGTTGAAATTGCTTCTTCTACTGTTGTCATGTTTGTATATAACTATATGTGTTAAAATTTATTTTTCATTTGTAATATGAATAACCTTGCAACATTATTTGCTGTGCATTCATTAATGGCAAATTGGTTATGAGATCCTGACTTTCTCTCAATTTAACGTCATTGTAATTTTTTATTTTAGAGAGAATGATTAGTTGATTTTGCCGTTCTTGTTCCTCCAATTCTGCCTCATTTTTCTTGCTCTTCTTTTTATAGTACAAAATCGAGAGAAATATCCCTAAAAATGCAGCAAATAATCCTAAATTGCAGAGTGTATTGTAGAGATTGTTCCTCTTAACATTACATTGTTTAAGAGTCTGGTTAAAAAAGTATTTTACACCTGGTTCTATTAACGTCGGTGAACTGCTCATATATACGATTTACCAATAAATTTTATTGTCGAATATCTATATAAATAACTATGAATCTCTCCATACTTTCTCTCATTTTGTTCATAGTCCTCACATTGGCATATTCCATCCTTAAATACTTTATTGATAGCAAAGCCGTCACAGTTATTTACTTTGCTCTCATTTTCATTTCACAGTTTCTTCTTAACATTGCACTTACAGACCAGATTTGCGGCTTCAAACAACCAGCACTCGCATTCACAACCACTGTATTTCCTTGGACTGTCATATTTGGTTCTCTCAGTGTGCTCTTTATGATGTTTCCTGGATGGAAATCACCGTTTTCAAATACTTTCGGCTACTTGGCCGCTAGAGTGGGTGGAATTAAAGATGCATTCAATGCTATATTACCATCAAAAATAAGCAATAAAGCATTACAGGCCATTTATGAGGACAATTCTCTCATGATTAACGAGATAACTCCGGCGAATTTCGAGGACTTTTGGAGCAAAATGCAGTCATCTGGCATGCTTTCGGCGTCTGTTACCCCTGACTCCAAGAATGCTCTTTACAAGCTCGTCAGGATGAAGGACATCGTCGCCGAATTTGTGTGGTATTTGCTGGCTGGTGTGCTTATTTCGTCGATTACATTCAGTTACATCAGCAACTCCAAATGTAAGCGTAGTGCCGAGTTTATGAAACAGCAACACGATGAATGGAAGAAGAACGCTGACAAAGACGAGAAAAAGAAGAAGGAGAAGGTATACTATGTGAGGGATTAAATTAAACTACTTAAAACCAAAACACCATACCATATTATCATATCTCCAAATGTCAAATCTCACGTTCACTCATCCTCTCTCCATGTTGCTCGCAATGAAGGGTATGAAAGAGAGTTATTTGTATAGCCTGGCATATAAATACGTTGGAACACACCAAATCCATGACAAGAGTGAATATTCTGACACAAACAGACACTCTGAAATTCTTAATAAGACTGATGACTTTGCATACACCGTTCTCTCCATTCTCAAAATCCTAAACAAGTACAATACTAGTGAAGATATGAATTACAAGGTTCTCGACCAGCATTACTTCAATTCCAGCAATGATCCCGCATATTCGTTCGTGGAACCGGCTGAATTGAGAGAAGAATTGGTTGATTTTTTCAGTGATCCTGAGAAAATGAAGAATGAGTTCTTTAAAGCGGTGGTGGCTAATTATAAATAATAAAACGACATAAACACAACTTTATTAAACATATGCCTGCCCGTAGGCATAAAACCAATTTAAACCTGAAGAACAATGAAATACGACATTATGCCGAGTATAATCGCAACCAACCACATTGGAACCACCGTCTTATTTTTTGTTCCAATTCCAAAAGCACGGAGAGATCCATCGCTATTGTAAAGAAAAGACGGCTTAATCACCTGAATCAATATAAACAATGTCGAAAAAAGTATTATAGAACTGGCAGTAACATTGGTCTGTATGAAGTCACGTGTAAATCCACCAAATGCATGTGCCGGTCGTGCCAATTGTGTCGAAAGCAAGTCGGTTGGGTCAGCAGTCTCCATATTCTTATCTAATATACACGGATAAAAATATGTTACATTATTCACAAACTCGCCAAATGGCTGTCTGTTTTCACAAACTCGCCAAAGGGCTGTCTGTTTTCACAAACTCGCCAAAGGGCTGTCAAAGACTCGTCGCATGTCCTTTTAAAAATGTCGACAATTCCCGTTCTTTCGCTGAAGTCATTTCTAATATAGAATGTAATTTGTCCATCTCTTGCTTGTTACTCTTCAATTTCGCGTCATATTCCAACAATGTCTGTATAATAATGTGAATTTCACGAGGACTCCACATTGTCTTCAAAAAATTATGTATTTTATTGTCATCTTCAACCTCTGCTGCAGTGGGTGACTTCTTTTTCTTGCCAGTTGCCGCATCATCGATCTTTCTCACTTTTTTGCAAACTAAATACTGTGCATACAAGTCCAAACAATGTGAAATTATGCTATTCGGCGGATAAGTGTTCCTTAATTTGTCTAGACCAGTTATTGCGTAATCGAACAATGCACCAATCTCTTTATCCTCTGGATTCCAATACCATTCTATGCTTTTCATTATGGGTGCACATAAATTATGTAAATCTTCACGTCCATCGCCATTTAAAAATCGGAAAGTCCCCTGAAAAATGGATGGTTCTGACAGAGCAATCTTATTGTCAGCGATGCTAATTTTTGTCCCCACTGGATAAAACGTGAGCAACCCAAGTTTTATTAGGCACGACATTGGGTCTATTATGATATTCTTTTCCTTGTTGTTTTTCCAGCCATTAAATAGATTTATCATAAGAGATGCATTAAATGATATAAACTCCATCTATTTATGCTAATATTACATAAGAATTATATTTTTATGTAATTTTATCAACACACATTTAATAAGCCTCATCACCATCCATTCCCTCTGCATATTCATCATCATTCGCCATTCCACTCATATCATACTCTTCCATTACATCTTCACCAAGAACATCCGCAACACCCTCGCCGTCTGTGCGTGAATCTGCGGCAACACGCTTAGCAGCCGCCTCCATTTCCTTGTCATAAACATCCTTATCATACTTGTAAACCGCTTCGGTGAGACCCATTGACCACTTGTCTCCAAGTTTGCTTGCTTTAAACAGGTTCTCGACCTTGCGTTTCTCAGTGGAGAGAGCACCCAAATAATCAGTAATCTCCTTCTTTTCAACTTCCTTAGACCGCAAAACCTGTGCCATGATGTCTTCTTTGTTCATATTCACCATCGTCTTGTTCATCGAGAGAATGTCAATATAGGTCACCAACAATTTCGCAATCTTCTCGCTTAACAGCGTATTCTTTCTCTCCTCTGCAACATCAATATATTCAATAAAGGCAGAAAGCAAGTAGTATTCATACAACTTCGCAATTGTTTTGCTTCCAACAATCGGCTTGGTCGACTCATTTATTGCTGCATAAAATGGAGTACTCTTCATCAATGTGTGCATTTTCTTTGTTTTCTCTCGAATTGTTCTCAATAACTCGCCAAATTGCTTGTTTGCAACATTATCATCCGTGTCCACTTCACCTTCGTCGTAATCGCCCGCGTCCACGTAATTCACCTTTAATTTGTCTGTCAATTGATTTATCATAGTGGATATCTCGGAATTGTGTTTCTCGGATAAATCCCAGTGTGAAGGCACCGACATCGTCTCATACGTTACCTTGTTCATTACCATCATGGGCAATTCACAGCAAACTCTCATCATGTGCTGTGTAATCTGTCCTATTGCATGCGAATTGGTTTCGTCTTCAGTAGTCATCGTAATTGGGTTTGCAGTTTGCTTCCATCCAGTTATTTCAGAGAGAAATTGATCTACTCGCGATTTATTGTATGTCGTTGCTGCAAAACGCTTTATAAACTGAGTGATTCTGGTCTTCATGTCTTGAACTTGTGTATAAATAAAATCACGCAATTCATCGGTCATAGTTTCATCCTTGTCTTTTCGCATGATACCGTCGAAATTGTC
>JACCDO011742390.1_pt1 | contig 24751 bp, 12 predicted proteins | sample 7446101 | NCBI WGS metagenome assembly JACCDO01 (sample SAMN15323440, study PRJNA562643) | freshwater metagenome | isolation source: river surface water | place: USA:Blue River Watershed | collected 2017-08-16 | reverse complement strand
GTTTTGATAGTCACATTTCTCCTTCAGGTTTGACGCACTCAAAAACCCCGCAAGTCATTGCCAAGGAAAGAAGACGTGAAAGAAATCGTGTTTTAGCGAGAAAAACGAGAGCTAAGAAGAAGGTCGAATTAGAACAACTACGGGACCAACTAGATAGTTTGCAGAAAGAAAATGCGGCATTACGTGATATTGTTGTTACTAAATTGCCCGATAGTTTACAGCGATTGCTGGCCTCTGACAACGAGCACATTACTGATTATATAGAGAAGAAGTTAAATTCATCTCAGCGTATGTTGAAAAAGTTCGATATTTCATCAGTTGTCATGAGTAAAATTAAGAATTTGCAGAGTTCATTCGTTATATGCAGTTGCACCGAGCCAAACACGCCTATTGTATATGCTTCTCCAGCTTTTATGCAATTAACTGGCTATGATTGTGAAGTTGTAATGGGGAAGAATTTATTCTTTTTAGCTGGTGCTGATACCAATAGTGACGATTTGAGCCAAATACAACTAGCTCTTGCACATGGTATTGAATGCCGTAAGATATTGCTGCATTACAGGTATGATGGTACGAAGTTCTACTCCTTGATGCAAATGGCGCCACTAATAAGTCTAGATAATAGTATGACTCTGGCGATAGGTGTGTTCGTGGAGGTCAATGTACCGCCTGGGAAGGAAGATATAGTGGAGAAATTTAATAGTTATCACAGTTTTAATACGAATAGTGCGACACAAGGAAGTGTCACAGACAGTTTTGACTGCGTATCTGGAACCACTACATCCGACCATAATAGTAGTAGTGGCAGTGGTAATAATCATTCTGGCTCGTCATCTGATAACCAAAATCAATCAGATACGTCTTCATGCGGTGATCAGGATGACCAAAGATCAGCAAGTGGCACCAAATCACGAAGGTGGTAATGATAAAAGGATTAAAAAAACATATGAAATAAGAAATTGGGCAGCTTTATACAAATCGGAGATAGTAATGGTATGTGTGTGAGTGGTGTAAATATGCATTTGACTGAAATGTAAGTAACAAAAGGTTCTAAAAGTTCAATATTTATTCTTCTACGTGACCGCTTTAACGGCCACCTCACGGAGCTGGACTCGCGCTTCCTCTCGCTTGGTTAATTTACATTATTAGAATCTACTTCTTAAAAAAGTCTAAATTTACACCTTCCCATGGTCCAGTTTTCGATAAGAATCTTGCAGATGAAACCGTCACTTGAGCTGCCATGAACACGGCTAATGCCACCCAAGTGTTCCAAAGGCTTGGAGGTAATACATGTATCAAAGTTGTGCACACTATTCCCGCTATAGTCATACTCGCGGTGGACCACACCCAATCGAGTCCACCGAGTAAAATACCTCCAGTTGAATATGCTAGACCTTTAAAAATCTGTGTAACTAACACAATTGGCATGATTGCTTTTGCCGCTTGTCTTACCTCAAGCGATGTGGTCATGCCGGCGAGCACTTGGTCGGTATTCTTAAGGGTTGTTATAGTCAACCCAGAACTAACTAAAAATCCTAATAATAATGCTCTTTTCATCACGTGTCCAGCTTTAACTTTTTTCATAGGTGTTGTTAACGGCATTTCTCTAGCTAATAATGCTTGTACTGCTATACTAACGCTTTCACATAGTTGTGAAGTAGCAAATCCAAGATTAAATGTTAAAGAATATGCAGCCATTGGGATAGCACCTAATTTCGCTGCGGCTTTAGATGTTATTGTATACGCCGATATTTTAGCTATAGTGCGTATTAGCAGCAACCCGCCAGCCTTGTAATAGGAGTCGATAGCTTGCTTCAATACTGACTTCTTATTGCCACCTTCTCTTGAATTAAATTGTATAAATGGTATTGATTTGTTTAGTAAATATACTAACGGCAGTGCTGTCACCCACTGTGATATTGCAGTTGCAGCACCAGCACCAGCGCAACCCATATTACAAGTAAATATCAGAATTGGATCAAGTATAATGTTTACTAAAGTTCCTAATACTGTACAATATAGCGGTGTTTTGGTATCGCCTCTTCCTCTAAATATACTATTAGACACCAACAAAATCGTTGCAGCTGGTATTCCAAATGAACGCCATTTAAGATAGTCTAAAGCTGGTTTTCTCATGTCTGAAATTACCTTAACACCCATAAAATTCATAATAGGACCAGATGCAAATAAAAACAACAAACATTGCATTAATCCAATGAATGCAGCCGTGGACATTGCAGTCGCCACATTTGCCGTTAATTCATCACCTGATTTACCAGCAACCAATGATGTGGAGGTTTTAAGCAATGGATCATTATATAATTTAGCGATAGAATATTGTGCACTTATAGCTATACCCATACCAGCTTGCTCTACAGCACCCAGTCTACCAACAAATATTGCATCAACTAAAGAGGCTAGTGGATCAGCTGCTAATGCAACAAATGCAGGGAGCGCAACACCAACAAATTCCTTGTCTAATTTCTTTTTCACTTGACTAATTTCATCTGCATTATTGTCTATAGCAGATTTTATTGGAATCAATTTATTATTACGATTTTTAGGTGTTGAAGTAATGAATGCATTGGTGATACTAATAAATGCTAGTAGCACTAAGAGATACATCATCCCTCCTCAATATTGAATCCTTCTTTCCCTTCCGTATTTTCTTCACAATGACGGACTTGGGTGTGGATGGGTTCGCACTAGATCATTGTCAAAATTACTTACATAAATACAGTGTGAACAATATGTTACTTCCAAGGAGTGGAATATCTGCTACTTACCAAAGAGTCATTGCCATGTCCGGTTATGACATGCTTCTTCCACCGTTGAAACAATTGTACCAACTTTTTCGAGCTTAAACGATGCAACACAGCGCTAAATATCTTATAAAACTTGCGTTTACGCAGCAAGTGTTGTTGCTTCTGATACATCAGCACCTTGACATACTTCATACGATGAAAATAAACGCGCAACGTAACTTTTTTATGGTGTAAATGAGCGGTTTTGAGTGATAACCACTGCCGAAAAGCAAGAAAAGTTAAGCGATCACAGTAGAGCTGCCTCAATCGCACGAAGTGCTTCGCGCTTATTCGCCAGGAAATAAATGAGTACTTCAACGAATACTTGCGCATCGAATAGAAAATATCCATGATTTTAACACGAGCTCGCACAGTGCGCTGATATGCTACTATCCACAGCCGCAAATAGCTCCGTTGACGACTCAAATTTACATATAATATCGCCATTTTCTTGAATATTTGATAGTTTGCATAGTTGCGCAGCTGCATAAAGTAGTTGCAAACGTACACTTTATTCACTTTTAATACAAAAAGTTCGCGTCGCAATCGATTGTAGTTGGTGTACCGGCGCCATTCCAGCAGGAGGTGCGACACCAGCATCATCTTCTTATGTTTTATTCGTTGCAATAGCACCGAGAAGAATATTTTTAACCATTTTAACCGCCGCGCGTTACTGCTATGATGCAATAACCTGACTGACCGGCGTCGCAAGGAACATTTTCTCGATAGTTTACTCATTAAGTAGTAAAAATTCTTATTCCTGCACTTCATATGCACTTTGCGCAGCAACTGCTGCATGTAGGCGCAGTGAAGATTCTTGCGTCTAAGTTTGCTGGACCACAAGAGCAAGAATTTCCAAATCGAATAAGAAATAAAATGTTTCTTTGCTACTCGCACATCCTTTTGCCTAATGAAACGCGCAGTAACAACGACAAGTAGACGGCGCAACGCATTGAATAGCTTCCGCTGTCGCATGCGCGTTATGACCACTTTCTTGTATAAGCATATGCATTTCATTGATTCAAAATACTCTCGCTGTATGCGTAACTCACGTTTACGTTGAATGATACTCTTCCGCGCGACTAGTTTGCTGGACTCATAGCGTTGAATCCACTGGTTGAACCTTCTCAACAGACGCTTCCGATGTATGATCTCACATATGTAGCCATAATAGTTCCTCTTTCGGTACAAATAAAACCACTCTATAAATACTCGCAACTTTACTACCATCGCTGCTCTCTTGCGGATCGTTGCCACTCGAAGGTATGAAGCCTTGATGTTCTGCACTCCGCAGACATACCAGTGGAAATACTTCCGCATTTGGTATCGCCTTATCTTCCTATTATGTCTTAATTGCATTAGACATCGACGATGATACCGGTCGTAATAGGTGGCTAACAATCTGCGTGTGTAGTAGTACCCACTAATATTTGCTTTACGCAGGTACTTATGGCGATGAAACTTGTATCTAAACAAGCAATTGTAACCAGCTCTTGCGAGAACATTATTCCGGTAATTGGTAACGCGGCGACTAAGAAGTACCTGTTTTTTCCTATTCATCACTAACTGGATGAGCTTAGCTAGCGCATAATGGGGTAGAATCCGTAGACGCGTGACTAGAAAAGTGGTTCTGATATAGCGATGCAGCGACTTGTGATGAAGGAACTGTTTGCTATAAAAATGGTTTCTGAAGAGAGTTTTCCATCCACGCAACAGCATCTTCGAGCGCAGGAACTTACTGGCTTTCATCGCATCGCTTGCGCAGTTAATTCTGGCAATTGTGCGATGGCGGAAGTAACGAATTAAGAGAACCATCTTGTGCAGCAATTGGTTCGAAACGATCGAGGCATTGGAAGCCAGTCGCTTCCCTCGAACGCAGCGACGCATCCAGCGACAGAATGCTCTGTATTTTGGGTCATATTTGAGAACTGGACTGGCGCATTGATGGCGGTATAGCAGGATGTTCGACCTCTTAGTGAAGTGTCTCCCACGCACAGTCAACCGAAATCTCTCTAAGTAAAAGGCACTTACTCTGCGATGGTAGTATCGTGTCACCCGCCTTCTTGTGTATATTTTGCCACTACAAGAATCCCTCCAATGACGAATGCAACGACTCTTTCTGCTATTATCATGGTATAAACGGCAAATATCATGTCGGTTTCTTGCAATGCGCCGTTGAGTGTAGTATGCAGCGAACAAACGCATAAAGTAGTTGAGATGATACTCCCTCGCAACACGTAGGACTTTGTAACGGTTAACATTTGCATTCATACAGCCGATAGCTTCACGCTTCCTCTTGGTCTCGAAGTGATGCCGAGCTAGGTTCCAATTAGAGGAACTTAATCGTCGATTGCCTCCGTGGATATATAGTGTAAATAACACCCGTTGCAACTGCCGAGGTACTGACATAAGCAAGTGCGTATTTCCCCCAATAGTGACCAAGGCTCGCTGCAACACACGATATCCAACGTTTATCTTGTACATATTCAGCGCGTTGAATAAGCATCTCCTCCTGTAGTACGCACAACCGTGCTGCACCTTTGTCGTGAAGACCGCCTTCTTCACTTTGTTCGCGGGAGCAATTAACCGCTTGTATTTCACTCTCAATTTACCGAACGCAGCGAGCAGCCGATCCCGCTTTATCATAGCCAAGATCGCTCTTATCTTCTTCCTGTGCTTTAACGAGACTATTATGCTGCTCCAAACAAGGGAAATGCTTTTTCTCAAACGGTAATAATGAGCAAAGGATTGAAGTCTGTGAAGTTTGCTGTTTTGTAGGGAGTAACGCTTCCATCGGAATACCGACAACTGTTGATTGTACAACTCAATGGAGAGTGTTGCACTGATACGCTGGATGTGCTTAAACCTTATTAATATTCGAAAGATCGTGCGTTTCATGGCTATTCGATGCCGCTGTCTCACCCTCCTTATCAAGGGATGCTTCAAGTTTATCCATCTTAAATATCTGGTTACCTTCGATAATTCGCGGTGATGATGGCGCTGATAAACCCCTGCTATATACGGGCGTAGCAGAGTATACAACCTCTTATAATTAGATACGACCTTCCACTTACGAATCGCAAAAGCCAGTTGAAGTCGGTTGCAACACCTCATTGCACTAGAGACTAGTTTAAAGACGACGTACTTATTGATTCTTAGTTGGTACTGGTACCGCCATCGACCATAACTCAGTCCGAGAAGCGAGAAGTTGACTTTATTCCTCAAAAATAAATTCTTTCGCCCAAGCAATTTCCTATGCTTTATTCTCTTGGTGACCACTCGTGCGAACACTGCGTACCATTTAAGTACCAGACAGTTGCGGTAATAAACGTCGACTGGATGTTCAGTCTTAGCGCGTTCAGTGTAGAAACCACCCGAGTTTTGCATGGCAGCAATTACGAGCCGCTTGTATTTTAGAGGTCGGAAAAGGCGACGCCTAGAAGAGTATCTGCACCAAGTTGCAATTGCTTGCTTCAGAATATTTCTGTGCTCAAACCGAGTACTTCGGCGCCAAATATTGTGCTGCTGCAGCCAATTGGATGTAATATAACAGAACTGATGGTACATGTGGCTTACTTTCCTCTTCTTCAACCTGCGCACGCATAGGGCAAGCTTGTTTTTTAGTCTCAACTTTGATTTCAATGCTTCCAACAGGTGGCGATAGCGCGTTGACTTCCAGCCAATGAGATAGGTATCACTTCTTCGTTGGACTGTACTCTTGCGTGCATACCGTAAAAGCTGGTAAAAATGAAAGGCTTTGAGCCTATGTTGCAAGTTTAAGTCGACTGTTTCATTGACAGTTCGCGAGCACTTGCTCCGATAAGTGTACAATTTCCAATATACCATATATCTGTTCAAGACGACAGAGCCTAGCATGGCAATCGGACCGACCTCCCTGCCATTATCATCGTCGCTGTCAGTAAAATACACCTGATTAGACACAAACTGCTGCGAAGCAACTGTAGCCAACACTTTTTTATGTCGCGTAGGGCGAGTGCTGTACCTGTATCTGGGTGGAGTTGTATATCCAGAAATGTCGTTACTATCACGATTATCAGTAACTTTTACCGATTCAACATCAAATCGTCGAACTATTCTGTCCTTACTCCACTGATAAAACTGATACAACGCAAGTCTCATCAAGCGCCTGTCGCGAATATAACTGAGGGAAAATTGTGACTTATGAGTGTTTGCTCGACCAACTAAGGCATTTGGCAGAGTGGGATAATTCGCCTTGACGGTGCTGCCAGTGAATACAGGTAATACTGGAACTGGTCTGACTCTTCTGAGCCATACGAGTAGGTAGCGTCTGCATAAACTAGGTTCGTGATGCTTGCTAGCTACGTCATGTGCAAGTAGCTGTCTCTGCTTTCTATGTTCCAGTCTAGTGAAAAGAGTTCTGAAACCTTTTACAACTAGACTTTTATTAAAGTGGTAAATACCGGATTCCTGGTGCTTTCTTTTCCGTTTATTGAGAAATATTGAGATAAATAATCGTTTCATTGAACGTTTCAACTCGCGCCGAGCTTGCATCTGACGGATGTCATTACTTAGCGACAAGTAATGCTTACGGCGTTTACTCTGCTTACAGAGTTGAAATAACTGCCACAATGAGCTAGCCAAAAGGCGACCCCGGTGATATTTGTAAGCACCAAGAATGTGGTGCATGACAAGTAACTGCTTGTTATGGTGCATCTGCCATTTTATGATATATTGTCTGTAAAGCGATAGACAAAGCTTACGCTTTGACTGGCGATCTCTCAAGAATGCTTGCAACAAGCGCACAACGCGGCGCCGCAATAGCTTCCTGTAAGCGTTAATACTCACTACATAATTTGCTTTATACAATTTTACGGAACAATGATTGCGAGAATAAACAGGATGATAGTGTCGCTCGTAACATCCTCTCCATATAGGCGCCAACAGCTGATTCAAGCGTGTGCATTGCTCTTGTAACCTGCATTTTCTGGTGTAATCTGTCCATTTGGCAACTGCATCGCGATAATTATATCCAACATAAGCTTTTGTTACCGCCGCAACTAGCGCAACGCTGAGCCTTCTCGTGACCTGGAAACCGAGCAATCGCTTCCAAGCGTGAAATGTGCAACGGCATGTGATGCGAGATGTCACCTCGGTTACTCTCTGCAGGCTTTGTCTTATGCGCTGCGTATATCGCACATATTTCCTCCATTTTTTGTAGCCATTTTTCATTCCAAAAATATTGACATGCTCCTCGATATACAGCAGGTGATGACGAGCTATCACAGCACGTTTCCAACTGCGATAAAGCTTCCATAAAGCACAAGCAAGGAGCTTCCTGCGCCTCCATTGCTTCGCATGTTGAACTTTTTGAAAATTAATTTTGTGCAAATTATTGTTATACTTGAATTGCGCGTAACCACTGGTCAGAAGCTTAATACGAATCGATTTTCGCGCCAAGTATCTCAGATGACGGATCGCCAACAACATCTGTTGCGATGCGCGCTTTTGTGTGAACAAATGGAGTCGGTTTCTTCTACACTTCCTACTTTTCATCCGCATGTAGATAGATTTTACTGCATTACGTTGGTGCATTATATTCTTAGCAGTAGATATCGATGACAACACGCAATGCGCATGACGATGGCATTGCAACCTGTAAAGCGCAACTAGACAGAGATGCTTGGCTTTCTGTTGAAGATATTGATGAATTTTCAGCCTTTTCAGTATGCTTTCACACGTAAAACGCTTGAAAATATAGTAAGTATAGCGCTTCAATGTCGAAGCCTTCTTTGTCGCTGCACTATTACCTATTCCAATTAATTTTAGTAGACGTTTTTTCTTATAAATGTTACGACGTAGAGTGTTAAGCGCTAATACACACCATCGGATGTGAAAGAAGCGGATTGCTAACCTAGTCCTTCCCACCATTTTATAATTCAAAAATTGTCTAAGTTTTACAAATACATTCTTTATTGATCGCAAATGCAATTTGTATAATGATTTATATGTTATTTGGTCCGACTTTCTAAGCGAACGATAAGTTGATACAACCTGCATCCAACGCTTGAAGTACTTACTATTAATACATCGATTGGTGTAACGATGTACTTCCTTCAAATAGTTATACCGTAATAACCATTTTTTTAGATAGAATTTTAATAGGACAGTTTTATAACATACTATATCGGCTTGACCACGCCTTTTAGATCTAATTCTAATACTTTTATACAGATTATTGAATCCTCTACTTAACCGGTAGAGCGCTATTAGTTTGCTATATTGACTAGAGTAAATACCATAGCGGTACTTAAAACCTAAGTATTTCCTCCATCTTTTCAAATAATAAAATATTGATTGAAATATCCTATGGGAAATAACAAAAGATTTACTTCGTTCCCGTTTTCTTTGATGTTTTATTAATTTATATAATTTAATTAATACTTTGCGATATTTATTGCCCAAACAATGCCTCGTACAAACTTGTTTACATCGCCTCCTCCTTTTATAGTACTTATACAAGAAATGTAAGTGCTCACGAAGTAGCCTCTGTCGCAAGTCTTCCTCTATCCAATTAGTTGCTATCACCAAGGACCTTCGCATGGACGTTTGTGTATTGTGATACCATTGCCACAGATAACGCTTCTTTAGGCTGTCGGAGTAACGCATACTATCAGCACATCCCCATCTATATTGAAAAACTTCTACGATGCTTCATTTCAACTTTAAATTTTTAAACTTTCAATCAAAATTATTTCCGATTTTTTAAAAAGGGATTAGCTCGCTGCAGCAGATTTAACATAAGCTTATTTATTTTATTTATCTCAATTCGACTTAAAGATGACAATATTTATGATTAACAAGTAGATCGCATTAAATTGAATTTCTAACAACGCATAATTGCTTGAAAGAATAAGATCAAGACTAATTAAATACATATGTAATTACCACTCTTTATCGACACACCACATAATGCTTCATATATTCTACTCACAATTGGGTAGAGGAGTTCTTCGTTCTTTCTTCTTTACAAGTCCACACCACACCTCATGTCCCCATTGCATTTTGAAAGGCAAAAGCTTGAGACTTTGCCTTTGACTTTGAGGTACATGAAGCGCAAGTTCAACTCCAAGAGCTCGAGTGAGACAGTAAAGAGGGGTAAGCCGCAATCTTTGGCGACAATAGTAAAGTCGCCAATCGAACAGAGCCGCATAAATGCGAAATTACTAGACGAGATTACAAATGCATTGCAAGGGAATAATATATCTGAATTAGGAAGAGTAAAGGCAATTGTTGATACATTTAGCTCAAGATTTACATCTTATCCATGGACTGATGAATTGCGAGAGGCCATTAATGCTATTAATGATGGGGTAAATAAATGGAAAGCCTTAGTTAATATAGGTGATCATGTAGAATTATTTGATGAGAAAGAATTGAAATGGTTTGAAGGTAAAGTTATGGAAATACTAGATAACACCTGGATTCTTTCTTGGCCAGGACTTCCTAAATTTCCCCCTGAGACTATAATTTTGAGTGAACGTCAAGTATTACCCATAGGTTCTTACATAATAAACTCACGTTATAGTATGCTTCAGAAGAAGAAAAAGAATAAAGAATCTGATAGAGATGACACAGAGACCGACGAAGCAATGAGATCAGAAGAAGTTGATGCACCTAAAATTGAAGGAGAAAATCATGTTGAAGGCGAAACTGAAACGAAGTTAACTAAATCTGGTAGATTGATAAAAACCACTAAGGTCGTAGATACTGTAAAGAAGAGATCCGTTAATGCGGGCAAGAAGAAAGATGAATTTGAGCGCGACAATAATGACTGGATATGTGGGATATGTAATTTAATGGAATCAGTCGATAATACCGCACTTATGCTATGCGATGGTCCATGCTTGCGTAGTTTCCATTTAGGTTGTTTAAAAAGTAAGACTCCAACAGCGCAGGACAAATGGCTTTGTAATGATTGTATAAGAGGCTTCCATAGTTGTATTATATGCGGCGAATATGGCCGTGATGTTGTGGAGGTAACCAAGTGTAAAGATAACTTATGTGGCAAATACTACCACCACAAATGTCTAGTTTCTAACTCATTTAATTTTGACGAATCAGCTGATAACTCCAAGTTAGTCTCAAATTGTAACGAATCCGATCGTGTTGTTGCTACTCCATATCTAGGTGTGCACATCAAGACCGAAGTTAAGGATGTAAAGCTACCTGTTGTTACAACTGAGTCACCTGGGAAACGAAAGAATCAAGAAATCACTGAAATACCTCTAGAAGTTGTACCAAATATCAGCTGCCATTCATTCTTATGTCCTCGCCATATATGCGACACGTGTCATCCTATATATCACGGTAAAGAAGTGGGGAAATCGTCCAAACGACCCATTATCCCATGTTTTAAGTGTCCAAGAGCTTTTCATGAAAATTGTATTCCACCTGGTAGTAGATACAATTCGATGTATTTACTTTGTCCCGATCACCCTATTACTGACGTGTTGCCATCGAAAGATGTCGTCAGTTTAGACAATTTAAACTTAGAATCATTAACAACTGCCGAAGCTCAAATATGGAAATTATTATCGTTACCCGATGCACCTCCGGAGAAGGATGACCTGGAAGGGACGCACTACAGGTTGCCAATTCAACTACGCAACGAAGTGAGTGGTGGAGAGCCTGATTTTCAAATGATTTCTAAGTTAGCATATGGAAATCACTCTTTGCCTGTGCATTATCAGAATGAATCGTGTGTGTGCAAAGAAGTTTGTGATGAAAAGTGTTTAAATAGAGTTAGTAAAGTAGAGTGTTGTGATAAGCACGATGCGCAGCATAAGAAAGAGCCATCTATATGCGCAGTTGGAGGTGATTGTGGAAATAGGCTATTCGTCAATAAAACATACGCAAAATATGAAAGATTCCGTGAACATGCGATGGGTTGGGGCTTACGTGCAACAGAACAAATAAAAGAAGGCACATTAGTCATTGAATACATCGGTGAAGTAATAGATGAGGTGGAAATGAATGAGCGTATGAACAACCAAAAGAAATTCTCTCCTTTAGATCATGATTTTTATATAATGCAAATTGACACGGGATACTACGTTGATGGCAAGCACAAAGGCAACATGTCACGATTTATTAACCATTCTTGCGATCCAAATTGCGAATTACAACGTTGGGTAGTCAATCATAAAATGAGAATAGGCATCTTTGCCATTAAGGACATCAGTCCTGGTGAGCCGTTGTCTTATGACTATCAGTTCGATACCATGGAATCCGAGAGATTCAAGTGCTACTGCGGTGCGGAAACATGTCGTGGTACTATGGCCCCCAAGAAAAAGGGTACAAAAGAGTCATTAAGTAAAAGTGAGCGCACTAGATTGATCGAGGCTGGTAAAAGGAAGGACAAGGCGAGAACTCCCGCTATGTTGCGACAAGAAGAGTGGAAGCGTTCATACACTGGCAAAAAATTACCTGGAACAGTTGGTGATGTAATAAATGGACCAACATTATCTTCATTAGCGGTAGTCCGTCAACACAAAATATGTTTAGCAAGATGCATTACGAAAGGTACCGAGTTCCGTCGCCGTCGCAGATTGATGTGGGTCAGACGAAGTAGTATGAAAATTAAACATAAAAAATAAATAACGACGAGAATAAGATTTTAAATTATACATTATATATTTTTAATTTCTAATTAATTCTTTGAAAACTTATTTATCTTTCAAAAGATATACTACTGGAATCAATGCAATAGAGTATGCAACTAACATAGTGATATAAACAACGAAGCAGCCAATTCCATACATGGCAGTTTTTTGTCCATAATCTGCATTATTATTAATTTTAGTATAATATTGAGCAATAATATAACATAATAAAAAGATAGCTACAAAAATAGGAGTTAATGTACGCATAGCATTAACAAATGCAGCTTTATAGTTACTCCAGAAACCACCATTGTTAGTAGCAATAGTCACATCGCTTCGTCTATTAGTGGTACTTGGTGAAGTTATTAAAGTAGTTGGAGTGTTAATGATCACTTTCTTTGCTTTACTATTTGTTTTTGGTGTAGGTGGTATAGCATTTGGTTTAGTTGAATTTTTAACGGCGCTAGACACTACCTTGACAGCACTAGGCACTGTCTTCCATGTATCATTACTAGGACTCTTAGTAGTAGGAGTTGACTTAGATGCAACCGATTTACTCTTTTCTGATGATTTCACGGGCGTTTTAACAGCTACTACAGTATTGACTTCAATCAACGGTGCAACATCAATACTCTTTCGTCCCTTCTTGGAACTATTTTGAATATCATCTTCTTGTGCGGCAAATAATTTTCTTTTAGGGGTAGTCTTTTTATCCTTTTTGCCCGAACTTGTAACAGTCTCGGGGACGTCGAGCGCTCTCTTTCTGGTAGAGACAGGCATCTCTGAGGTGATATGTACGTTTGTAAATTTTTGTAAAAAATTCAAAATTACCGGCAATTACGGTACCTTGCCTTTATTCATTTTGGAATTCAACTCATTAATATAAGATGTTATAAAAGATTTGGTGTAAATTATCGTCAGTAAGTAGGAAAATTAACGCAACTGTCTATACCTGGGAATTAACTTTAATATTCTTTCCTAATTGAGGAAATCTACATTTAATTTCGTGCAACAAGTTTCACGTTATTATCACTGTCTGTTTGTATTTACATAAGTGCTTCTCACGAGATAGCCTTGACTTTAAAAGGTTTTTAATTGAGAGTTATATGCACCTCTTTTCTCTACTTTTTGATTCCGGTCCCTTATTTCAGTTAAATTTTAAACGGGAAAAACACGCAATTTTAGTAAATAGTCATCTTCTGCACGACAAATATCATCACGTGCGATGTCTTTGCGCGGTAATGACCCCCAGGAATGGGCTATGAAACGTCGCGCTGCAGTAGAAAGGGCAAAGCAGTTGCGAGAGGAAAGAAAGAATGGTGCAAATGTTGTGGATGATAATTCTACATTTCAACCAGTAATAAATAAACGACCATCCTACTTAGACTCTCGACCAGATACTTTAGATGCACAAGTTGTTGCTGGTAGTGCAAAACAGTTAGTTAATAGTAATGATATATTTGAGCAAGCATTACCAGGTAATAAGAATTATAATATGAATAATTCAAAAATACCAATATCACCTAGTGGTGATGCATTAGGTAAGGAAATGAAGAAATTCAATTATTCTAATGCACCAGCAGGGGCTTCTAAGCAACAACAACCACCGCAACCAATACAGCCTACGACTGGGTATAGAAGTAAATTTATGCAACAATATGAAAGTGATACTAGTACATCACATAATAAATATGGGTCGAATGACGATTATGACCAGCAATATATCCCGTCAAATAACATAAACAATAAAAATAGCAAAGCAGAAAAAGAAGCAGAAGAGATATTTATGTCAACATTACGGTCATCTAATGTTAATAGTAATGCTAATTATAATAAAAAAAGTAGTATTGGACCTGGTTGGAATGACGATACAAGTACCTCTGGACTATATGAAAGTACTGTCAATCGTACACCAAACAAAGTCAAAAGTGGTAGTAATAGTAACGCCCTTCGTCCTTCTCCTACCCAGTCATACGCGCACCCAGATCCCCCAATTAATCGTCACAAACAACAAAATTATGACAATAGTAGTAGCGGGTGGAATAATGACACATCAATTAATCCAGGTGCCTTTAAAAAGTCTTCGCCAGTGAAAGCTAGCAATGAACCTATTATATCACCTCGTATTCGACCATCAGAAGATGTTACAGTAACTCAAGCTAGATCTAGATTATCATTATTAAAATCTAAAATTCGTAAAAGTGAGAGTTCTGGATCATCTCGTAGTGACTCGGCATACATGCGATCCAACAGCGCAGAGTACGACGATGGGGTTGCCGATAATTATAACGATTATAATTCAATTCATTCATCATTACCTAGTGCATTACCTAAATCTGCACCTGCAAAAAAGAATATTTCTGCTCCTTCAAGTCATCGAGTTCCCGTAGAACAGTCGCAGCAACGACGCCCATCCAAGCCATCAATAAACGATGCAAATGATGCAAGTACATACAGTAGTATGTACAATAGCAGTAGTAACAGAGCAGGCAAAAGCAGTCAGAATAATAATTATTCCATGGAGGAGCCACAGCAAGTAAGTAATTATAAAGGAGGAAATAACTACGACGACGCCGATGATTACGAGTACGGAGGTGGCATGAATTCCAATCAAAATATGAACGCACCTATGGATTTGGGCGAACAACATGAATGTCCAGATTGTGGACGTAAATTTAATTCAGGACCGTTTGAAAAACATATAAAAATTTGTAAAAAAGTATTTCAACAGAAGCGAAAAGTGTTCGATTCGACAAAAATGAGAGTCCAAGACAATCCCGAGTTAGTTAAGATCTTGAAGACAAAAAGCAAAAGTAGTAGTAGTAGTAGTAATAGTAGTAGTGCGGTTGCCCCCAAGGTAAAGAAACAGATTGCGGTTCCTTCTACCACCCTTGCTAACTTTGCATCACTCCGTACAACCATTTTTATTCACACTATATCAACTGTATTTCTCATTTCATTTTAATTATAGGCACCTGAGCAAGTTATACCTAGTGCTGGAAGTAAGCCAGATTGGAAGAAACAGTCGGACCAATTTCGTGAAGCAATGAAAGCTGCTCGACAAGTATCCAAAGCAATCGCTACTGGTGCACCTTTACCACCACCAGTGATGTCCGCACCTGATCCCTCACTTATCCCATGCCCTCATTGTGGCAGAAGATTCAGTGAGAAAGCAGGATTACGTCATATTCCACAGTGCCAAAATATTATTGCCAAACCAACTAGACTTAACCGAGGCTCTGGAGGTGGTGGAGGTGTAAACGGTACGTTAGCAGCGGCAAAAAAAGGTAGTAAAGGTATAAAATTTTAAATAGACCATTCATTGTATATAAAAACATTTAAAATGACCCAATATTATGCTGATGTCCACATGCTAACGCGGTGTCGAGGATACCGAATACAAGAAATGGTTGAGCACTTGCTTGGTACTTCACGTCATTTTTTATTGGATCAGGAATGAAATATTTGAATTGTAATGCAATTTGGGGTAGAATCAAGCCCAATAGTACCGTGGCGTATGTGTTTTCACCGATATAGTATAGATAAGAAGCTACTAATAACTGGGTTACGTCAATCAATCCAACAGTCAACCATTTTGCATTCTCAACTCCAAATGCAACAGGTAACGATTGCAATCCTAGCGCCTTATCGCCTTCAATTGACTTAAAATCATTTACTATTGCAATACCTAACCCAGCTAATGAGTAAAAGATGGTCAACACTGTAACAGGCCATGATAGTTCACCAAACATTGCTTGTCCACATAACCAAGGTAATGATATGTATGAACTGCCCAATGCAAACGAGCCTGCCCATCCGGTGGCCTTTAGTTTTAATGGTGGGGCGGAATAAATGTATGATATAAAGCATCCAAATACTGTTAATTTTGTTATTATTGCATCCGTGTGACCAGCCCAATTATCAAGGCCATATGCTAATGCAATACCTGATAATAATAATACCCATATTTGTGCTATAACTTGACCTTCACTAATTGCTCCTGATGGGATTGGTCTATATGGTTCATTGATTGCATCAATAGCTCTATCTTCCCAATCATTTAATGTTTGAGTATATCCAGTCAATATAGGACCAGATAAAAACATGCATACAAAAGCTTTAATTGCATCCATACCAATTAAACCATAATCATTAGATTCAGCAAATGGGTTCCATGTATGATAATTGCCAGATGCTGCTGCACCACATGCAACACCCCATATTAATGGAATCCATGTTACTGGTTTACATAATTGTAATCTAATAGCCCATATATTCTTTGTCTCGGATGCTCCTTTAATACCCATCAATTGTCTTGCAGCAGAGTCTCCAGTAACAGCCTTTTTATCGTCTTTAGCATGTAATGCAGTTGCAGATGGTGCTAATGTAGTTGAAAATGGATAAAATGACGACGGCATGGTCATTACTAATGATCTCTTACTAGTCAAATGACGAGTCATTGCAGGATGACGAAGTGCATGCAAAGAAGCGATGCTAGCTACTAAAAGTAATGCAAATAACATTCTTTTATAGGAGTATCCGACCGGGGTGAGCGTGTTGGTCTGCCTAATTTTTTTGTTGCATCACACCAAGACAGCAAGAAGGACCTACTGTACGGCCCTTCCGGTCGCATTATGTGCTTAGAAAGAGTAGAAAAGGGGAAAAGCGTGAAGAATCGTACAAGAAACGCAGCAACAACCACATATCACATTAGTAATACATCTTTTAAACTGCCTAATCATTGCTGCTACTAGAGGGCAATGCGTTCGTGTTACTCTAATATCCGTCTAGCTTCTTGTTCGAAATGAATAATATATAATTATTATTACCGCCGTTTCCCCCCTTGACAGCCAACACATTGATGTTATAGTCAACGCTCAGGTGCTCCTTGATGCTAGACACCACCCTGTCCTTGTATACCGCGTCGCCGTAAACATTCATTATTACAGCATTTTGAATATTTTTATGCAATAGATACAACAAATTTTTCATATTTTTCTCTTCAAGAAATTGAGATGGTGGCGCTTTATTGTCTGCAAAGGCGTCAATAACAATTATTTCATAGTTTTTATCCCTTGAACCTTCACTATTCAACTCATGTAACACGGTCTCACCGTTATTAATCAATACTTTACCTCGAATAATAGGATCGAAGAATCTTTTCGCCACTTTTACTACATTCTCACTGGGCTCAACTACGTCTATAATTGTATTTTTATACCTTTCATGATTCGAGATATAACTGGATAAGCTGAGTCCCCCACCGCCTATGAGCAATATATTATTGATAGGATGCATTAGCACCGAGATGATATCAAATATCACCTGATGGACTGGCATGACTATCACGTTGTGATTGACCTTTTGAGTCACTGGGTCCAAACTAACCTCTGTTTGATTGATATTATTAGACTGATTGAACTCTAATCGCCGCGTGTTCTCTGTCACATTATCAATGACAGACATTTCATCATCGATATAGATCGTAATATTGTTATCTTTAACTTTGAAGAATTCTTTTTCGTAATCATTTAAAAGCTCCGGTTCGTTTTGTATTGACTGTTTCAAATATTCCATTGATTCATCATATGTCCAATTCTCACCATTTCCACGATTGTGAATTTCGTGAACAATCATATTCTGTAGAATGATATCTTTGTTAATATCGTCACCACTATTAATTCCCTCGCATGACTTTGATTCTAAATTCCACTCAGATTCACTCATAATGGATGGCCAGAATGGGTAAGTGCGGCATTGTGTAGGTCTTGCATTATATACGGAACATTGTTTACCTTCTAAAAAGATACATTCAGATCCGCTACTATATTTTGAAGACTTGGAGATCAATGTAGTATATAGTTCACCATCACTAGTCTCAATTTCTTTAGTATAATTATCATAAAATTGCTTTTTTGTTAACTTTAATGCGTTTGAAATAGCTCTCCCTTCTGCTTCATTAATGTAAACTGATGATGAATACGTATCAACTGTGAGGTGATGAATAAGTGAGTAAAGTGAACTAATATTACAATGATAAAGGCAGACAAACCTGCAGTTTTATTATTGTACTTATTTGAAATGCTAGTGCAGCACTTCCCACATTGTGTACAACCAAATTTTAAACTTTTATTCAACCAAACATTACTGTATGCTTCTGCAGCTGATATAATTCTACTTATCCGCATGATAGTAAAGCATAGGCACGAGGCTGCCGTCGTAAAAGTTGTACCGAAGTCGTGCGCAATCGCAAATCCCTAAGGAAAGTCAAAGGCAGAAAAATCTGACAGACTGAAATTCACTAAATTTCAAGACTTGTGTAAAATCTTGTGACAACCTAAGTTGTGGAATGAGACACGTATTATATTTTGCATGTTTTGCCTATCTTCAGCTTTGTGTGACAGCATTACAATGGCGCACATTCGCTGGTCGACTGCTGATTACATCAACAATATTAGTGGCACAACCATCATTTGCGATTGTTGATGAGAGTACAATCCAAAATTTAGGAAAGATAAAAAAAGGATATAAAGCATTACAATTACTGGTCGATAAATGGGAAGAAAAAACAACATACTGTAATTTTGGTGAACTTCAGCGTGATATATTATCTGTAAAGAATAAAGAAGTTCTCTATAAAGTAGCAGCCAAAGGATCATTACTTGACTATGATAAAAGTGATACCATGAACGTTATGTGTAAAAAAGATCCTATGATTGTACGAGCATATGCAGGTTTATACCCTGAATCTGGCAATGATTTATTATATAATGCAGAGAAAGTTTTACAATCAGAAAAGGTTATATCATCCGTAGATTCAGAAAAAATTGATGAATATATTACTTTAATGGAAGAATGGCAACAATTAATCTCATCTATTGATGCATCTAGTTATTCGGCACGAAATGAATATGCTTCAACAGAAACAACTTCAAAAAATGATAGAAGTTTAATAACAAATGATGATGACGATCTTTTAGCGCAGTGTAAAAAGGAAGTTATCAAAGCAGCTGAAACGCTAGGGAATATTTTGAATATGATTGACAAACAGTAATTTATGGCGAGAAGAAGATGGTTATACATATGTAGTAATTGTATTAGAGTATTTTATAAGGACATTTCAATACTTCACTTAATTTATTCAACGAATTTTCTAACTGTTCCTCGGGCACTAAGGTGCAATTAGTGGTGGCAGTGGATATGTTTAGAGCCAAAACCTCATGTTCTATCTTACTCATTGCACTTACTATACCGGTCTCGTCAAATTCAATACTTCTACCGCATAACTTTATTACTTTCCACCGTTGAGGTGATACAATTAACGCATCCTCAGGGAACAATGCCACGTCATTCTCTTCCAATAACAGGGTATATTCGTCCTGACACTTCCATATACCAAACATAAATGATGGCGATTCTTCTATATTATTATTCAAATTGATACTATTTACAATATTCCCTTTTTCTACTATTCTTTCTAACTTATTATATCTACTATCAAATAACATCAGACGTGTCAATAGATCAGAGCATTTTAACATATATTCTTCACTGGTAAATTTAGCTAACATAACATTTCTAGGTAACGCACATAATATAAAACCTTCTTTAAAAGGTGCTGATGATAAAGATGGTGATGGTTCACGATTAATACTTAATGTAGCATTTGCAAACACCGAATCAGTATTATTTTCATCTCTCAGCAATGAACTCAATTTATCATTTGATGACGATTTCTGCTGCTGTTTTCTATTTGTAATTTCTAACATTTCAGCGATCTCTTTAGGATCATCAGTTTTTTTCATTACATCACACGCTCTTTCAATATCTTTTTCTTGAACTAAAAATACTTCTGATTCAAATGTTGAAATATGCAATACACTAATTCCTTCTTTTGATAGTAAATTTGCTAAATAATTAACTGCTCCAGGAAATTCAGCAGCACTACTAACATTAATTATTAAAGCTATCCACCTCTGTGATGATATTGTGATACCATTTGGTTGTAATGATTCTAATATTGAGCACGACAATGGACTGCAAACGAAACTAAGACCATCATCGTCTAATAATAGTGACTGAAAAACATCTTTATCTCTTTTACCTAATGCATATTGTCGATATAACAGCCATGCACAAGATGGCACTGCATTTGGTGCAATCGATATCACACATAACGACGAGTTCTGCATAATAACCTGAAATGGACCTTGCAGCCCGCTACATACAATTGTCACTGCATTCATTGGAATCTGTGACTTATTACCTGTGATGATTAAACCGTGATTCAAACGTCACACAGGTATATGCCTTTTTTCCTGGTGTGTATTTGCAGAAAATCGTCGGACCCAGGGACCACCATTTTAACCAATAAAGGCATAGTATATCAATAAAGTGAACCATTTCAGCTTATAAAGCTAGATGCAGGCATCAGGATGTAACCTCCAGTTCTATGAGTGTAATAGTACAATCTCACGATGATAAGCCCGGGTTCCGCACACAGTTCATAGCATTTCCCAAAAATTCTGAAGAATTGGTTTATCCACCATATGTAAATGGCTGCGTTTAAAGCCTATTCATGCATCTCCAATAACGTAATATCCTCCTAAAACTGTAATGCAACCGTTGGGTAAAAGGCGCGCGATCAATGATATTGAAGGAGGTAATAAATTCATAAGACAATTTGAACACGTTGAAGGAAATTGGCCAAGTAGTGTGTTCCTTACATTATCCGAGGAAGTTTCAGTGCCAAGCGATTATGTAAGCAATATCATTGGTCACTTCATTGATGCTTATAATATGCAATTGCCATCGTATATTCTTGATAATCTAGTAACAATGCCTATTGACAAAATGCACGTGTCATTGAGTAAACCATTTACTTTGAGGCACCATCAAATTGATTATTTCATCAATGATTTAAAGAATGAAGTTTGTGTATTATATCCCTTGAAGTATTCCATCAAACCAGAGTATTATATTTTATTAAATGAAACTAAAACTAGATTATTTTTATGTCTTCCTATAGATGATCAACTTCAAAAGAACTTTCCCACATTAATACAAGCAGTTGATAGTACACTAATAAAGTATAAGAAGGAGAAATACTACACTAATCCTATTTTCCACATTAGTGTTGCATCAGCTGTTATTCATGATGTTCGTGATGTCGATAAATTAATTAATCTTGATAAGTATAATCGAGTTGACTCAAACAAAGAATTGTTTATAGATCTAAATAAATTACAATGCCGCATTGGCGATCGTTGCTATGTTATGGACATTAAAGATAATCTAACTATATGGCCGAAAGAATGGGAGCTGTTATGACCTCACCCACTCATCATTTATGTATATCAAAAATTATATAATTGTTATTGATTGTAAGATTACTGTCTCCATGCTGGTGATGCTTCCTTTTCAGTTTCTTTCTCCCACCAAACAAGGTTTCCTGTTGTTTGTAATTCACTTTTGGATACTCCAGGAATGATCAAACTTTCCGTTAACGCATCTCTGAACTCTTTATTTGATGGTCTCTCGTTACAGGTTTTTGCCAATTTATTTTTACCATTTCCAGTATTCAAAATACATTGGTAAGGCTCAGGGAATGCGCGATATAGTAATCCCGAATAATTTACAATAAATGGTGGTTTCCTTAATGATGTAGCAAATGCGCGTGATCTCATTAAAAATGATGGTTTTACAGTGGATAAAAAACGATGATGTAAGTCCCGACCAGGAAAAAGCGGTAAACCTAGATCGCCGCGTAAGAAATCTAACCGTAAATTAAAAAATATTATTGGAATTTTCGGATTAATTTTATGAAGTTTTTCAAGATCAGTTAATTCTTGTGTTGATGAAACTAATGCAATGTACATGTATGTGTTTGGTATAGCTTCAACAGTTCCACCAACTGTTGCACCAAATATACTACCAATAATTTGATCAATAGATCCTGCATTACTAATTGAATCACTTCGTATTGTTGCTAATGTAATATTAGGGAATGGATTCGCACCACCTTTCATATCTACATATCTTATTGCATCATCTAACTCGGGTTTATCAGGATATATTATACTAATTTGACCACGATCAGTAAAAGATTTGGCAAATTCAATAGCCCATCTGGTATTTGCATCAGCAATATCTCGAGCAGATGATGAACTATCTTCTAAATACTCTAAAGGTAATGGTGGAAACTCCACCTCCATTAATACTTGTCCTTGTTCCATGCATTTACGAGTAGATATTGCTGCTTGTCGCGAGCATTCAATAAATGTGGTTGGAGGTGATGATAAAGTAGACATTAGTATGCTATGACTACTATATCTCGTTATCCTTGATCCCATCAATAAACTATCACAAACATGCAATAGCACCATTGCGCAGATAACCATAACATAATTACTTTGCATTTTATAGTCAATTTGACAGAGTAAGTTGCGATAGTTGCAGATTTCTCTTGAAACTAGACTGTTCTCAAGTGATTTAAGGCATCACTGGGATTTTAGCTGAGTCACCCGGACTCATCCGAGGTGCCCAGGTAATTATGTACCGTGGCGAGAAGTGAAATTATCAATAGAGTGATACTGCTTACGCCGAGAATACTTAGTGGCTATTACTTTTCGAGTATATTTATCTATTCATCACCTAAGTTCTTGTGAATTATCGGACCCGGTCCCAATTTTGATTCGAGAATTCCACGATAAGAAAAGAAAAGAAAAGAAGGAAAAGAAGAAACAAAAAAGGCAATGAAGGTTTCCGTTAAAACAATAAGTCATAATGAGCCTAGGGAAATTGAGTTAGCTGCTCCATTGGTAAATGAATTACGCTCAAAGGTTGCAGTCACATGCTATGAAATAACCCCAGCAGATGCTCATAGAGTTAGATTAATATATAAAGGACGCGTATTAGAGGATGATAAGAACTTGACTGATTATGGTATTAATGATGGCGATGTAGTGCATGCTGTGATTAGACCTGTATTTCAAAATGATAATAGCTCTGCAACAGTGTCAACAAATACTGCGAATCCAACGTCTTCAAGTACATCACAACAAACAGATACAGCATCGGCACCAAGATCATCCAATGGATTGCCTAGAGGTATACCGGCACTTCCTAACATTCCTGGTATAAACTTTGAGCAAGTTGCGGATAATGTATTCATGGGTTCAATGTCACTTGATTTATCTGATACAAATGTAGATCAATCAGCAATTATGAATATGATATCTAATGCCATTGGTGGTCCCTTGGCTCGAAATAATAATGGTCCAAATAACAATAATCAAAATATAAATTTGTCACAAAGAGATAGAGTACGATCAGTAAGTGAAAGCAACAACAATAACAATAATAGTAATAACAACATCAATAATAACGTCAATAATAACACTAACAGTAATAGAAATGCTAATATTAACAACACAAGTAATAGTAACACGCGATTATCACCAGCTATGAGACAATTAATTGGCACATTTCAGTCATTTCTAAATTCAATTGTTACTATATTACGCGACATGCAACGTGATAATGCAGATGTTGCGCAAATTCAGGCTATTTTAAATTTGATATCATCACAATCCATTTTATTAGCAAACGTTATGTCTGTGGCTAATTTCCAATCACCAGCAAATATACCAGGCGTGCCACCTTTACCGGTTCCAAATACTCCTATGCCAATGCCACAATATTCGTATCCTCCATATCCAATGCCATATTATACTACTTATGGATCTCCTGGATATTCTGGATATCCTGGGTATGCAGCAATGGTATCTGGTGCTGGTGCCCAACGAAGTTATGCACAAAGCCAAAGTGTTCCGACTAATAGTGCATCACCACAATTACCCCCAGTACCAACACAAGTACCTCCGTTTTCGTGGCCACCAGTACCAACATATTCAGCACAAGTACAAGCACCTCCGTTTTCGTGGCCACCAGTACCAGCACAAGTACCTCCGTTTTATACAACACTGGCAACTCCCTTTACGTTGCCTTCAGCACAAACATCGGCGCAAACGCAGCCACAAACACAAACTACGTTTTCTTTTAACGCACGTGAGAATGAAGCCAATTCTACTCCCGGTGGGCAAGTGCCACCAATACCAAGTGCATCTCGTCCAGCAGTTGTGGTTCCAAGTGTTGTCGAAGTAAATGGGCCAAGGAATAACAACAATCAACAACAAAATCCTCCAATTGTGGTGTCCACTACTAGCAGTAATAATAGTGCTGGAGTATCCGTTAGCAATGATTTCGTCGATGTGAATTCTATCAATAGCCTTGATCAAACAT
>JACCDO011786295.1_pt1 | contig 24753 bp, 25 predicted proteins | sample 7446101 | NCBI WGS metagenome assembly JACCDO01 (sample SAMN15323440, study PRJNA562643) | freshwater metagenome | isolation source: river surface water | place: USA:Blue River Watershed | collected 2017-08-16 | reverse complement strand
TTTCTTCTTTTTTTGTAAAAAACACAAAAACACACAAAAACACACAAAACAAAAGATTACAGGTAGCATATTTTATCTTTATAAATATGGCAGTTTACACTGACCTGACTTCCAAAACGAACACTTATCACACAAACTCGTTCTCAACATTGACCATATAGAAGTCGTTTAACACAAACTCCTTAACATTTCTACGATGGTCCTTCAACATTTTCCTCGCCTTATGACAGCTCTTCTCCGAGTTGGTTCGACACGCTTCAATAAACGCTCTACGTGTATCTCCAACCATTGAAACTGAAACTAGGCCCCACGTTCCACGCTCTCTGATTTTCTTGGTATATTCCCCCAAGTATTCAATTGAGCGCTTCTCGTGAACTCCGACTCTACCACTTGACTTAGACAACTTTGATTTATCACTGGTTCCCCGTGACATGTTCACTCCAATCCTGTCATGAACATTTCCTTTCTCAGCAGACGACATTTTTTGTTGAGTAGGTGTGAGTTTAACGTCATCATCTCGACGAATAAGTTTAACGTCCTCATCTCGACGAATAAGTTTAACGTCCTCATCACGACGCGTGATGTTCACTCCAATCCAGTCATGAACATTTCCTTTCTCAGCAGACGACATTTTTTGTTGAGTAGGTGTGAGTTTAACGTCCTCATCTCGACGAATAAGTTTAACGTCCTCATCTCGACGAATAAGTTTAACGTCCTCATCTCGACGAATAAGTTTAACGTCCTCATCTCGACGAATAAGTTTAACGTCCTCATCTCGACGAATTTTAACGACTTTATTGTCGGCGTTTTTAAGACTTCACTGTCTAAAAGTCTAATTACTAATGTAACTTATATAATTAAAATAAATCAATTTTTTCTATAATGGTATATCTATTAATATATTACTAAAGTAATAGTACTTTACATTAACAATATAGTTACAATATCATAAAATTATAGTATAATCTAAAATCATACTATAATTAATAAATATATTTATTATACTATTTTAAGAAGACATTCATCATAAGCCTTTTTAAAATTACTACATCCATTAGTTTTTATTTCGATACATTTTTCATAATCTTCAAATTTATCATAATTTACTTCACAACCATTTTTCTCTATCATTATACAATCTAAATATGCATTGTGTTCTATTTTACATCTTTCTGTATTTTCTTTTGGAATAGTATTATTATGTATTTGCTTACTACCAAATATTCTATGTGCTAATGAAGATCCAGTACCAAAACTAAATCCATTAATAATTGATGAAAATAATCCATTATGTTCTGGTAATGGATTTTGTATAGTTTGATTTGATATTTCTGTATGTTTTTTTGGTTGTGAATTATGTATAGTTTGATTTGATGTTTCAGTATGTTGTTTTGGTTGTGATGTTATTGCTTTTGTTTTGTTATCTCTTGAATCATTATTTGATTTATAATATGGTTTTGATAAAGATGAGCTATAAACCCTTGGTCCTAATGGTGGCATTATATATAATTATTTAATATTTTATTTAAAATATTAAATAATTATATCAATTTTTCAGTGTTACTTTTTATTAGACTGATCAAAATTCATCCTTTTAAGTTTATATTCATTAATTTGTTCAACTGTACCAGTTAATATAGAAATAAAAACTCGTTGTTCAACAATATTTGGTTCAGAATGTATTAATGCATCATTTGTCCCAACTTTAAAATATAAACCATGATTTTTTTTCACTTGTTTAACTTTAATATTTTTAAACAATTCATACATTGCATTTTTCTCTTTTTCAAACATCATTTGAAATTTAGATCTATCATTCATTAAATTAATCATTTCTTTATCAATTTCATTTTTTATTTTATGAAATTTAATAAGTTCATCTTCATTCGGCTGACAATATATTGTACCATTTCCCTTAATAGTTGCAACAAATTTATATTTATTATTGTCATCATTTGAATTATAATATTTACCATCTTGATGCCAACGGGGTATTATATGTTCATTTGTAGGTAAAAAAGTACGAATAGTAAACCAAAATCCGTCTTTTTTTGCTTTTAAAAGAACATTTTTAACAATTTTACAAATATATTTTGACATTATTTTAATATCAACATCTAAACAATCACCTGATAATTTTAAAAAATTAATTAATTCATTGTAAAGACCATTAAAATCATTATAATTATTATATGTATTATTTTTAATTACATTATAGTTGTTAATAGAATCTAATTCTTTTTCTTTTATTTTAATTTTAATAATATGATAATTATTTTTATAATTCATTTTGTAGTATATAATATAAAAAAAGAAAAAAACCAATCATTAACTTTAGATAATGTCAATATAATATATATTTAATCTTTATATATAATGATATCAATTTGAGCTTCAATATCTCTCTTTATTAATGCTGTTTGTTGAGATTCAATATCAAAATGAATGATAATATCGATTGGCATATTATGCCATTGAGCCTCAATATCAATGTTATCATTATCAAAATCAAAATCATTTATTGGCATTATTTTAGCCATTATAGGCTGTTGTTTTTGAGCAATAAATAAATTATATAATTTATTTATTGCTTGTGGTACAAAATCAATGGTAGATTCCATAATAGTATTCAAATAATCAGGTAAAAATTATTATTAATGAACCATATCTTTAATATTTTATTCAATTTTTTTTCTAGTAATTTGTTCTATTACACTATTTATAGCTATATCTACACCAATAGCCTTATCTTCTAAATATTTCATATCATAATCACGAAAAATATCTTCCCAACTATCGCATCCATGATGACTATAAATTAAATTAAATATATGTGATTCTTTTTTTGAAATAATAAAATATAAATCTAATAATTGTTTTATTTCATCTAAAGTCCAATTTTTAAATTCATTATTATCTTCTAACTCATTTAATTTTTTTATTAAATTTTCCATTATATAATATATATATTATTATTCTTTACACCCTTAAAGATTTAAAATAGGATCTTTCATTTTAATAAATGAAAATGACTTAAAAATATTGTTTTTATATTTAAATATAATGCCTATTCAACGAGACGACAATAAATATTATGATTTTGAAGAACTATTTTTTGAAAAAGATTGTGATATTGATAGTATCATAAATAAATTTTTTATTAAATATCAAGAAATTAAAGGAGATAAAGAATATATAACCTACAAAATAAAACAATTAATAGTAGAAGACAGAAAATTTCTAAATAGATTAAATGATAAAGGACAAGACCCATTAAATAGAATTGGAAAAGTAAGTTATTTAAAACATTATGTAATTCCAGAACAAAATAATGATAAAGAATATTATATTTATTGTATCAACTCATTCATTTGATTTTGTTCCATTTTAAATCTTTAATGGTGTAAATTTAATTCGTACAATTTAATATTTATATCTAAATTTCTACATATTGGACAAGATACATTTTTTTCATACCATAATTGTATACATTCTTTACAAAACTTATGACCACAATCTGTTATAACATTTGTTTGATTACAAAAACAAATAACACATTCATCTGAAATTAAATTTATTCCTATATTATTAAATTTATCTAATATATCCTTGTTTATTTGATAAATTATTATTTTTTTATTAATCATTAATATATTATCAATACCAACTTTAACTTCATAGTTATTTTCATCACAAATTTCTTTTAACCATAAATATATATTTTTTGGAGTATAAATATCTATTGAATTATGTAAACTAATACCATTTAATATTGTTAAATTAATATTTGAAAATTCTCGATATAATAATTTAATAAATTGAATATAAAAATTTTTTACACAATAATAAAAAATTGTATCACATTGATTTTGTGAATAAAAATTTTTAGATATAGATAAAATATATTTAAATACATCTATATTTTGATTAGTCATACTTTCTATTATATACGATGTATTTGATAAATCAATTATTTGATTAAATTTTTCAACATACCATTTAACAATACTATATGTTGATTTTTTACTCATTATTATTAATATATCAATATAATATTGTCTATCAAACAAACAATTGTCTAATATACTATTATTTTCACATAAATATTCAGCCATATCTTGGTTTGAGTTTGTACAATATGATTGAAATAATTCTTTTATAAACTGATTATCATCAAATAAATCAATATTGTTAGTAAAAAATTGTTTTATAATATAATCAGTATATCTAAGATTACTAATTAATTTTATTGTATTTTTTATCATTAAAATTATTATATTTATAAAGGTTTAAATGCAGTAACAAAGTTAATATTTACAATATAAAGTTATTATTACGTAATATATATAATTACGTATGAATAATATATATACAATTGAAAACATAATAGAAACAAAAAATTTATTAAAACAACATACATTAAATAATAGCTATTGTTATATTTATTTTATAAAAGAATCAGCTATTATTTTTAATGATTTAGAATGTGATCATATCGTTAAACTAGGAAATGCAATTCCCAAAAAAATGCAACAAACAACTGATAATAATAATCCATTTTTTAATTCAAATATAAATTATATTATTCCAAGTAACGAAACACAATATATTTATAATAAAATTTATGATTATATTTCTGAAATAAATATGAAATATTACAAATTTAATTTATGTGGATTTGGTGAACCTGTTAAATTTGCTGAATACAAAGCTGAATATTTAGGTGGAACACAATTACATTTAGATATTATACATAATGAACCATTACGAAAATTAACAGCAGTAGTACAATTAACAAATGATTCAGAATATGAAGGAGGTGAATTAGAAATTATGATTTCTAATACTAAACATAAAATGTCTAAAATAAGAGGTAGTATAATAGTTTTTCCATCATTTTTATTACATCAAGTAACACAAATAACAAAAGGAACAAGAAATAGTTTAGTTGCATTTGCATATGGATTGCCATTTTGTTAATATAATATAGTATAAAAATATAATGATATAAATAATATATAATATAATATTATTATGAATCAAAATAATCAGGAAAATTTAGATAATTATGATTTAGTAGTAAAAAAATATATAATAAATAAAAAAATGACAAAACATGTTGGTTATGGCATTAAACTAATACCATTAAACGAGAATAATAATACTATTTCAGGAATATTGGTTAAAATAATTCCCGATATATTGTACTCAAATTTTAAATTATCTGTTAAATTATATAATGGTAAAATTATAACTGTTAAACCAATTAAATATGATGTATATATAAAACAAAATCAACTATTTAATTTTATTAATAGTATATTAGAGGAAAATAATAATTAACAAAATAATTTTTCATTAATAAACAATTATTTTGATAATGTAGGTAAACCATTAGATTGAGTAAATACATGACTTGGTAATTTATCACCCCAGTAAACCATTTGTGTATTATCTGCAATTGATTCCATCTTTTTAACATTTGCATATTCCGGAATTTCAAATAACATACGTAATCCTTTTGCTTCTAATTCCATTTTTTCAGATGTTGCAATCGCTTCTAATTTAATTTTTTGAACATTTGTTTGTGTTGCTTCTAATATCATTGCATTTTCAACATTACGCCGTTGACGTTCAGCTTCAGCATTTTGCAATAAACGTTCATTTTCCATTTTAGCTGTTTCCATTTTAATATCATTATCACGTTTAGCCATTATCGCTTGATGATTTTTTTCAATTTCAGCTCTTTTGTTTGTTTCCTCTGTAAGTATTTTATTGGCTTTTTCTTCTGCTAACTTTAATCGTTTGTCTTTAATTTGAGGAGGTATTTCTACTGTTGTAACACGTACATAATCGATGGTAATACCTGAATTAATTGAATCAACTTGACGTTGAATTTCCTTTTTAAGAAGATCATCAAGCAAATGAAAATCAGTAATTTCAACTTGGTCAACAGTACGTTCAGCACATAATTCACGCATATATTGAGCTAATGGACGAACAACTAATTTTTTATCATAATCAAAACCATAGTTTTTAATTACATCAATAACATTATTTCTGTTTATTTTATTAGCAATTTCAATATCAGGTATATTTAAATTTACACCTTCCTTTGAAACACATTTAATGTTTTCTACATGATCTGTGTCTTGAACAACTTTAACTAATGTTATATCAGACCATAATGGATTATAAAACGTAAAGTCAGTAATTAAATCATTTTGTATTTTATTCATAACTCTATAAATTCCTACATATCCTTCAGGAATAGTAGTAAACAATCCAGTTACATTAGTAATATATGTAAGTAAAAGTATATATATTATAAAAGTATTTAACAACATTTAATTTATAATACTATTTGTTATTATCATACATGTTAAAATATATTCAATTTTTATAAGTATAAATTAATCTTTTTTTATAAAATTATAAATCTCATCAAACTCATCACTACAATTTGACATTTTTATTGGTTTAAATGTTGTACGTATTATATCAGACATCATTTTAATATAATATTTATTTGTATCAGACTCTTTTATATTTATTATTATATCTCCATTTCTCTTTGTTAAAGTTAATATTGTATCATTTTCAAATTCATATGATATACTATTAATAGACTGTATATATCTTTTTAAACGTTTAATTTTCCCATCATTGCCTATTCTAATTGCTTGTGCACTTAGTGGATTATTTGGTTGAGTAGCTACAATTCCAATATAAATATTAAAATCACTGTCAATAATACGTTCAATTTTTAAACATTCTTGATCATTGACAGTATATCCCATTAATATTCCAATATGATTACCCATATGTTTATAAATAATATATATATTATCATTACTAATATTATATACTATCAATTTTTTTAAAGAGTAATAATATTGTCTGAATCAATTTTATTATTAATATTTGTTTTATCTTTACAATTATATAGCATTAATTTAATATCAGTTTTTTTTGTATTCTTAAAATTTTCATCAATATCCATTTTATTAACAAAACGTTCAACGGCTTCTTTTAATGAAACATCAATTAAACCATTATTATTTTCCAAAAATATATCAATATCTTCCATTCTACAATCTATTAATGTGTCTAATAATTGTTCTTTTGTAGTTGCCATAAATTTGTTTTCAAATGAATCATATTTATATGCTATATTATTGTTTTGATTTGTAATACAAATATTTTTAAATTGTGGATATTTGTCATTAAAATGAACATATTTTATTAAATAATCTAAACATTTCGTCTTTTTATTTAAAATATTTAATTGCTCTTTTTGAGTTAGTGTTTGTAATAAATTTTCATTACCTAATGATACTATATTATAAATTTTATTATTACTATTTATTGTCCCATTTAAACTATTATTCATATTTTGATTTAATTGTTTGTTTATTTTTAACATTTGTTTTGGATGTACTTTACATGTTTTATTCATTATATCTAATAACTGATCTCTAAGTTCTTTAATTTCCTCTTTAAACGCAATATTTTCCTGTTTTAACACATTTATTGTATCGTTATTTAGACTTAATTGTTGTTTAATTTTACATCTTGAATTTTTATGACGATATAAAGCACTATAAAATGTAAATACAGTATTACAGTACTCACATTTTATGTCGGTTATTTCTGGTTCTTTTTTGGTTATATTTTTTAATGTTTCGGTTATTTTCGGTTCTTTTTCGGTTTTTGCCGGTTCTTTTTTGGTTATGTAATTTTCACTTTTATATGTTTCAATTGTTTCATTTTTTAAGTTTTGTATTTTTTCATCTGTATGAAATTTATGTGTATGATTCCATAAAGATTGATATGACTTATATTCCTTATTACATAAATTACAAAAATATTTCATATATACTTTTTCCTATAATATAAAGTATATATTATATATTTTTAAAAAACTTAAAGTTTATCTTAAAATGTATCTTAAAAATAAAAAGTTTAATAAAAGTGTATCTTAAAAATAAAGTTTATACACTTTACATAAAAAATATAGAGAGGATGGATGGCCATAAAAAAAATAAAGTTTTCGAAAAATAAAAAAATTTTTTTTTGATTTTGTTTTTTAATTGTTTTTAATATATATACATGGCTTTATGCAAATTTCAAAATATGTTCGGTGAACCAAATACAGGATTACATTCAATAAGAATATTTAATATTGCAATTATTGATGTTCTATTAACAATCATAGGTGGATTATATATATCAAAAAAATATAATTATAAATTAATTAATGTATTAATAGTTTTATTTATATTGGGTATTATTGTACATAAACTATTTTGTGTTAAAACTAAATTAAATGAAATATTAGGTTTATAAATTTACATAAATACTTTCAGTATTTATAATATCTTTTACTAATAATGTATTATAATCAGCTAATTTATCTGCTAATGTAATATTGCCAATATTTAATGCAACTTTATATACCGATTCTGTAATTTTATTGAGTTTAATAATATTTTTTAAAAAATTACCTTCATATGTCTGATATTTATTAAATATATCTTGATATTTTATGTTTTTATCTGATATCCAATATAATACAATATCAATATTTGATTGATTAATTTGCCAATCAGGTCCAGCTTTAATCTCTAATCTATTTAAATAATTAATCATATCTAATTGTTGTGATTCAATATTAGAATAATACTCTTTGATATTTTTGTTTTCAGTAAAAATATTATCATCATTTGAACCATCACAAAAAATAGAAAATATCCCAATAATTTCATCTGTTGTATATTTAGATAGATCAGAAGTAATTATTTTTGACAATAGTATACAATTACAATCATCACCTAGCATTGCAGCACATAAACCTAAATTGGTTAATTCATATTCATATGTATCCATATTTTCATTGGGCGTATATTTAATATAATTAAATTCCTCTAAAAATGTCAAACAAACATTAATACTTTCATCTATTATATTATTGTAAAATTTTATATTTGATTTTATATTTGTTAATTTTAAATTTAAGTCATAATATTGTTGCCATAATTTATATTGATTTTCAAAATTATATTTAGAGTTTACTTCACTCTCAATGTTTTTTAATTTTTTTCTCCAACCTTGAACTTTTAATGTTCCATCCGTAATTGATAAATATTCTTTAAATAATTTATCATATTCAAAAACTGGAAAATTATGATCAATTATAGTCTTTTCTAAAATATTCATTTCTTTTATTAACCCTTTTAGAATAATGGACTTTTCAATAAACCACATTGTTCTACTAACATCTTCATTAATATTATATTTATTATATATTCCTTTTAAAACATTAATTGGATCAACAATATACTTTGATGCTATTTTTTGTGGTTTTGAAACTAATATAGATTTTAATTCTAATGAACTTGTAAAATATCTTTCTAGTTGTGGTAAATAAATAATATTACCTAATGTATCTATACCACGTCTACCAGCTCTGCCTGACATTTGAATAAACTCATGTGGATGTAAAAATCGATGAGATGATCCATCATATTTATTTAAACTTGTAAAAACTACTGTTTTTGTTGGCATATTTAAACCCACTGAAAATGTTTCTGTAGCAAATAAAACTTTAATCAATCCCTTTGCATATAATAGTTCTATTACTTCTTTTAATACAGGTAATAATCCTGAATGATGAATACCAATACCCTTACGTAAATAATTTTTAATATATGGAATCATTGGAATTTTATAATACTCATCTTTTGATACTGATAATTTACTTAAATATGCATCAAATAATGTATCTACTTCTGCTTGTTCTAAATGACTATTTAGGTTTTTAGAACAAGCATCAATTAATTGATGAATTTTGTTTCTAGAAAGAACAAAAAATAGACAAGGTGTCATTAAATTATCATCTAAATATTGTATAGTTTTATTAATAATACCAGCTGGTGAATTTTTATTTAATTCCTTTGAAACTAAAAACTTATTCATTCTTTCTAAATTTTCATATCCTTGCATATCAACTTTATTATTTTCTGTATTCATTATTGGTATTAATTTATTAATGTTATTTAAATAAGGTTTTGTATTATCATCTTTGTTTAATACTTTTTCTACCGATTCATTAATTGTATAAAAAGCATTAAAATATAATGGTACTACTCTTTTGAAATTTGGTAAAATATATGTTTTTAATCCATTACAACCATGTATCCATTTTGCAAATTTTTCTGAATCTTCAATTGTTGCACTTAATAATACTTGATTTATATTTGCAGGTATTTTCATTATACATTGTTCCCATACATTTCCTCTACTATCATCATTTATATAATGAACTTCATCAAATATAATTGTATTTACATCATCTAAAGTTACATCAAAAATATTTGTAGACGAAGCTGTGAACAAATGATTTTTTGAAAAATTAATTACATTTAATAAAATTTCAGTTGTCATTATTAATACATCAGCCATTGTATTAAATTTACAGTCACCAGTAACAATTCCAATACTTAAATCTTTAAATTTTTGTGAAAACTCAAAAAACTTTTGATTTGATAAAGATTTAATAGGACTAGTGTATATTGTTCGTTTTCCTAATGATTTATTATGCATAATAGCATATTCTGCTACTAATGACTTTCCAGACCCTGTATGTGCTGTTACTAATATATTAAATGGATCACCTGACCTAATAATATTAACGGCATTTTTTTGAAATCCATCTAGTTCAAATGAAAAAGGATTATCAAATGTATCATCATAATATTTGTCTAAAATTATAACTTCACTCATATTTAATTATAATAATTAAACTATTTAATTAATCTAATATTATATAAATCAACTTTTTTATATATATAATTTAATGGACAAATACAATATAATTTCAATATTGGGAAAAGGTGGATATGCTGTTGTTTATAAAATTTTATATAATAACAAATATTATGCATTAAAAATACGTAAAATTTTTCCACAACAAACAACATTTAATACATCTCATAAAATTTGGCGGGATATCGTTTTTTCAAATAAAATGAATAAATATAAATACGGATTTATGAAACTAATTAAATATGAAATTGATAATGACTGTAAATTTAAATTAGAAAATCCAAAAAATAAAAACTATATTGATTATCTTAATAAATATAACATTTGTTTTTTAACAATTAATGACATTAAAGATGGTACTATTGAACAACTTATTTATACTTTACGAAAAAAACAAGTATACTCAATGATTACACAATTACTTATTTCCATTAAATTATCAAGAAATAATGGATTTTATTTAAAAGATATACATCTCGGTAATATCTGTTATAATAATGTTGATATTGATTATATTATTGAATATAATTATCCCGATGATAATGTTATTTATAAATTAAATAGCTATGGATATATTTTTTCACATATTGATTATGATGATATTATGTCTGAAGATTTTATTAATGATGATTATAGTTTAGAAGTTTTACATAGATCAAAAAAATTAAACTTAGACATAATAAAAACATTATTACAACTACGACATAAATTATATTATGTACTTACAGAAAAAATAGGTAATATACAAATCAAATATAATTATTCAGATAACCCATTTGTAAATAATATTATGCATTTACTAAAAAATCCGGATCAATTTTATTTAGATTTTAAATTAAATAAAAAAGATTTTGAAAATGATACAATTGATGATTTTACAAATGATTTAATTTATGCATTTGAAAATATAGATAATTTGGATTTAATAATATTGTATTTTTATAAAAAATCAAATAATGAAAATTAATTAAGTATAAACTTGATATTATCTTTGTCTTCATCTGTAAAAATACTATAATTATCAAATGAATTTTTGTTTTCTTGTTTTATTACACATTTTATTTCCTCTTTATTAAATCCATACTCATTAATATAATTATTGTTTTTTATTTCTTTGAATAAATTTATGTAATTTTTCATTATTTCTTTACTAGCTTCATTAATATTTTTATTGAAAATATTATTACTTAAATTTTCATCTATAAATTTAAAATTTTCTTGTAATGATTTAGTATCATCATAATATTTACCTGCTATATTTTTTAGTAATTTTTTATTTATTTCATTTGTATTATCACTATAAGTATCATATTTTACAGAATGAGTATATAATGGAACGTCTATATCTTTACTTGCTAAATATCCAAATTTAATATTTTGTTTTATTAAACTATCTAATAAATATAATGCAAATAGTTCATCAATCCCATAAATAAATAATTCATCTGATACCTTTTTATTATATACATTAGTTTCCAAATTAACATGATCCTTAAAAAGACTAATATATTTACATTTATTTTCAAATGTATTATTTTTTATACATCCAAAGAATTCGTTTAAAATATTTTTGTCAAAACGATGATTCATTAAAACAATTGTACCTGCCATAACTCTTAACCATGTATTTGTAATTTCACTAACTATAAAATGTCTAGATTTAGTGTATTTGCAATATGATGTTCTAAACATAAAATGTAAATTATTTTTTTTTGAATAATTTATTATATTATTATATAAATCAAATGATTTAGGACTCATATCAATATCCATTATTACTATCGTGTCTAATTTATTATTAATTTCATAATTAAACATTGGTAAAAAACGAATTATTGTACCAAATGTTCCTTTATGACACTGTGGATATTTTTCATCTAAAAAATCTTTATGTTTGTATTTTATTAATTGAACAAAATCTAATGATTTTAATTTGTTTATTAATGGTATCCATATATTATCAATTTCATCGTCTATTATTTTAATTCCAGGTTTAACTATTAAACTATTATCAATATAAACACGTAAATAAAAATTTGGCATATATTTTTTAAATACTTTTAAAAATAAATTAAATTTTTCATAATATTTATCCATTGGTTTATAATTGTTATATAATCTAAATACTGTTACAGATACAATATTATATCTTATTTCTGGTTCTTTATAATATTTTACTAATTTTAAATTTTTTGAAAATTTATACATATTATTATAATCTTATTATTTATTAAAATTTTTAATATTCACATAATTGTTCAAATATTCTAGTAATCCATATATCTAATACTGTATCTTTAAAAATATTTTTATGATTATTTTGCAATTCATAGTAAATATTTTTAAGTAATTTATTATTGCAGTTTTTTATTATGGTTTTTTTTATTTCATCAAATTCAAAATTTTTACTACCACAACAATAATAATTACCATTTATTTCCAATATAACTGAATATATTAATTCATTATTTTCATATACTTCCATAATAATATTTATTTTTTCAAATGACTGATTTAATCCAGAATTTTCAAATGATAATTTGTCCCATGTTGGAATATTATTATTAAATTTAATTTCATATTTATTTGTAATTTCTGGATAAATTTTACAATGCATATTTTTTATTTAGGATAGTCCTTTTATAAAAATAATTATTCTAAATAAAAAAATATGCAATTTTTATTCACGTGTAAACATTTTTATAATATTATTTATTATATGTTTTTCTGTTACTGGATCCTTTTTTAAATACGTTCCATCTACAATACTTTGTATACATTTATCAAAATTATTATTATTACGATCATTAAATCTTTTAACATATAATATTGGAAATGTATTAAAATTCATTTTAATTCCTACACCTTTATAATAATCAACACTATTTGAATCTGATGAATTTAATATTTTTTTCGCTTCATCTAAAGTCATTGGTTCATTTGAATAATGTATCATTCCCATACCAAATGGTCCATTATTATTATATAAAGATACTAATACATCATATTTATTAATTTCAGATCCATCTAATTTTTTATAAACAGAACAATTTACTTTATCATTTATATTATAATTAATTGATGTAATAACATAATTTGTTCTACTAATACCATTAATTTTACAATATTCTGTTAAATCTAGTAAATCTGTATTTATATTTACTTTTATTTTTACATTTCCAATATTTTCTATGTAATCTAAATTTGTAATATGGGATAATTTATCTAAATCAGTAGATGTACCAAACATTTCATATTGATCATCATTACCATATATTGCATTTGCATATAAAATACTAATAATTTCTTTTTTTGTTAATAACTTATTAATTTTAATATTTGTTAGGTCATCTAATATTATTTCTTTATTGTTCTGTCTTTTTTTAAAATTTAATATATCTAAATTACCATTATATGAATTTAAATAACTATCATTAACACTATACCATTCACTTATTACATAATAATTATTTAAATTTATCATATCTAATGGAGATTCATTCATAATTTGTAACATTGCCCTAACAGCTAAACGTTTTTCTTCTTCTGTTTTTAATAATTCCATAGTATCATAATCTGACATATCAAAATTAATTTTATAATGTGGCGAATTATCATTTGCATATCCATTACTATTATAATACCATCCATCTAATTGATAATCTTGGTTATTATTAACTTTAATTTTACAATATGGTAAATATCTATCTATCATATTAAATGGTATATTATAATTTTTATTGTACATTAAATAATCAGACATTACAATTGCTTGATTATTTCTTGAATATATTTTTATAAATGGTTTTGAAAATGATATTTCTTTACTATATCTTGATCTATATAGTAAATCATAATTTGGATCTGTCATGTTTTTTTCACATGATAATTTATGATCTAACAAATATTTTTCTAATATTGGTTCCCATTTGTATTTATCATCATAATTGAGTCTATGATTATAACTTAATGCTTTACCAGTTTTTATTCTTGTTTCTATGGTTTCTAAAGAATTTATAAGTTCACTAACTAATTTAAAATTAGAATCATTTAGTTTAGATAATTTATCGATGACTTTTGTTTGTTTTAACATAATTATTTATTGTATAACATAAATTCTTTAATAAATAAATAAATATTTTGTCAATTTTTATATGTCATTATATGTTTCTATTACAGACTTTTTGTTTCTGAAAAAATGTATCCCCTTTCCACATCCATTTGTATCATCTTTATCAAATCCATCTGGATAAACTTCTGTCCCCACTTTATATTCTAAAGAATTATCATCATATATATATGAGTATGCTGATAATTCTTCAGGAACAACAGATACTTCATTTTCTTCATCAACTAATAAAATATCCATTACAATTGCTTTAGATGCACGTTCTTTAAAGTTACATATTAAAAAATCACTACCAATAGGCATTATAACTTCAGCATCATCTGGAATAAATAATTTAACTATTCTTTTATCACCATTTTTTGATTTACATAATTTATATCCTATAAATGATTCATTTTTTGGATATTTATTATTTAAATTATCTACTTTAACCTGATTATTCTCTTTATGATATTCTATCTTGTCATCAAACTTTATTGTTGTATTATTTGTATTATTTGTATTATTTGAACTTTTGTTATATGTAACACGATGACGCAATCCTGTATCATTATTAGTCAACATACATTGAGCAATAATATTAGTCATATTATTATTACGTACTGAATATTCAATATAATTATTTATATTGCATGTTTCTATAGAAACATCTGTTCCATTATTTAATAATTCAGTATAATGATTTATTTTTTTGCCAGATATTTTAGATTTATAATTATATGAAATAATTTGTTTATCATCTAATATTGATGATTTTATTAAATTACCAAATTTATTATTATATGCATATGCAATAATTTTTTTATCTGTTAGATACATATTACAAATAGCATCATCAACTATTAGTTTAATATTATTTTTGTTTATAATAATAAAATTATTATGTACATGTGTAATAATTTTATTATTATCAAATATTACATATGAATCATCTATAATTAATATGTACGAATTTAAATGATTATTTAATTTATTATGTAAATTTAATAATATTTTTTTGCTGCTTTTAATATTGTTCATAAAATTTATCATAGTTATACTATTACTTAATAATTTACTTGTAGATAAACAAGATTTAAATTCATCTATTACTGATTTTATTAAATGTATATTATACATATCAAATGTAAACTTAATATTATCATAATTTAACATAAAAATACTGTTCATAAGTTCATTTATTACATCATCATTTTTTGTGCTAAAGATAATTTTATTATTTAACGAATAATTTTTTAAAATGTCTGGGTATTCTAAATAACAATTATTAATATAATTGTTATATAATGTATTATAATCATTTATACTAATCTTTGTACACAAAGACCTATATAATGGTTGTTTATGCTCTTTAAAATGATGATAATTATTTTCAATTGCTAGCATTATTTGTATTATTTTAATATAAAAAAATATGTTTATTAAAAAAAAAATCAACTTTTTATCATTTTTTTAATTTCATTATATGTATATTTTTCATATATATGTTTTATATTATTATAAATATCTTCATTGTGTAATAAAAAATTAATGACTACTTTATATGTAATTATATCTTTGTTATTAGTAAAATTACTGTTAATATCATCAATATTTAATTCTTCATTAACGCATTTTAACAAAATATCATTAACATATTTAATTGAAGATAATTGCAATTCCTTAAATTCATCAGTAATATCATCATTAATATTATAAAAATCAATTAGTGTCTTGTTTTTACTATATTTACTAATCATAATATAAAATTCAAAATTATTATTAGTTTTTATATGAAAATAAGGACCGCAAATATGTTTTAATTTATCTATTTTATATGAACTTTCATCATAAAAAATATATGTAAATCCTAAAGATTGTATCCATTTAGTTAATGCTTTTTCTACATCACAATATAAAAAAGGAATAGTTTTATTTCTTATTCTAAACTCATCATTAAAAATAAATTGATCAATATTATTATCATCAATATTATTATAAATAATATCATGTAAATAATAATAATTATTTATAATATATTCATATATGTCGAAATTACTCATTTAATAAATTAACAATTAGATAATATTTATCAACTATTATTTTTTGCAATTTTTATACAATTGACTTAATAAATTCTTCAATGTCTAATTCAAAATTTAATGGTCTACCTAAATATTGTTCCATTGATTTACTTGAATCTTGAGTACCACCTGGTGCTAATATATATTTTTTTAATTTTTCACCTAATTCAGTATTCATCATATTATGAGTTTTTTTAAAACTAGATAATAATAGTTCAGAATAAACAAGTGACCACATATAACCATAATAGCCAGCATCATAACCACCCATAATATGACCAAACGATGCTAACATATTGGTATTTTCAAGTACATTTAATGTTGTAATATCTTTATACATATTAGCATATACTGAAAATAAATCTTCATTATTATAATCAGTGTGTAAATACATATCAACAGATGCAAAAACTAATTGTCTTGAAAAATGATAACCATTTAACATTTTTTTCATTTTTAAAAGTTTTTTGCAAATATCAAAAGTAATATTTGGAGCTAAATATTTTAAAGATTCATAATGATAACACCAATTTTCAAAAAATTGTGATGGTGTTTCAACAAAATCACGTTCAACAGATGTACCTGCTAAAGATCCAATAGTTGCTTTAGTACAAATATTATGCATTACATGACCAAATTCATGGAAAAAAGTTTCAACTTCACCAAATTCTAATGTTCCTGAATCATTAAAATTACATGCCATTACTGCAAAAGGTAAAATTTGTAATTTATTACTAAAATGTCGTCTATTAAATGGAAATACAGCTGCATGACCATACTTACCTTCTCTTGGATATAAGTCTAACATAAAAGATCCTATAAGTTTAAATACATTATTATTATTATCATATACCTCAAATGTACGTACAGATTCATGCCATAAAATATTTTTAACTTGATCTGTAATCTCAACAAATTTTAAACCTAATAATTGTTGATAAATATCCATTGTTCCCTTGATTACAGTATTTGTTTCAAATAGTTCCTTTAGATCATTCATTTTTAATTCTAATTCCTGTTCTTTATAAATTCGTGAATAATATGATATATCATATGTTTCTAATTTATGACCAGCTATTTTTTCAAGTGCTTCTAAATCTAAATTTAGTTGTGGTTTAATTTTATTTTTAACTAAATTTAAAAATGACATAACATTATGACTGTTTTTTGCCATCCTATCTTGTAGTTTATAATCAGAATAGTTCATGTTATATAATTCTGCCATTTTTTTACGTAACATTAAATTTTCTTGTAGTAGTGGTATATTTTCATTTATACATCTACGTCCAAAATGATATGACATTTCTTTGCGTATTTCTCGATCAGAACAATATTCCATAATTGGAAGATAATCTGGATATTTTAATGTTACTGTAATATATCCTTCATTATCTTTAACTTTCCCATTTAACCAATATTCTGGCATAGATTGTAATTTATCTTTATGAAATTTATATGTACTATTTTCTTCTGCTAAATTTTGTGAATATAATTTACTATTTTCAGTTATTTTTGTTTTATGATTTTTAAATTGTTGATATGCATCATTATTTAATGATAAACCCATCATATCATAATTAAGTTTACACTTTTCAACATATTTATTTTGTTCATCTGTTAAATTATTTTTTTCATTTGGATAGACATTATTATAATATTTATTAAAAACTTCAAATACATCTTTTCTCATTGATTGTTCTATCATAAACTTTTGATATTCTCCACTTAATTCATTGCAAATATCTCTTATCTCTTTATTTGGATGAAACGATTTCATATTTAAAATTGTTGATTTATTTAAATTTAAACTTTCTTCATCTATACTTGATTGAAAAAAAGTATTATATGAAATATTTTCATTTGTTAATGATGCTAAATAATCGTTTTGTTTTAATTCAGATTCTTTAATTTCATCAACAATTGATTTAAATTGTGAAGTTGATAAATCTTTATAATTAAAAAACATATGATATAATTTTATTTATATGTTTTATTATAATAAATAAACTAATATTCAATGTTTTTAAATACTAACTGTAATACTTGGAAGTTCTAATTCTTCATTATCAGAACAAATAAATAATGAAACTTTATCACCAGAAATTTCCATTGTTTTTAGCATTTCTTTTAAATTATTATTTTCATTTTTATTATCAAAATCAGCATATAATATTTTACGACCAATTGTTACCATAGTAATATTTGTATTAAATTTTTGTCCCATTGATGATACAAATTCTTTTATGGTTAGGTCTGCATTACTTTCAAATTTTGACCATTCTGTAAAATTTTGACCATTTATTTTATTTATTTTTGGTGGCATTGGTTCTCCTGCTATTATCATATTATCAGCTAAATTTATAAAATATGATTGATAATCTTCTATTTTTCTATTTTTATCAATTACATATTTCATCATTTCTAATACAATTAAACTAGATACAATTGATGTTGTTGTTGCTAATGCTGGAATAATTTTTCCTGCAATTCCTTTTGTTTCATAAAATGAAACTTCTGGTATTCCATATAATCTAGCACGTAAATTTGATGTTCCATGAATATATGCAATATGATAATTTGTATCTAAATCCTTTTCAAATTCCTGAACATTTATACTCACTTTAAATTTTACAGTATTTAAATCTGGTAGTGTTTTAAATGTTTCATCTTCTACTGAAAAATCTGGATCATCTATATACCTATTAACATCTACTGATGAATAATCATAATTCATTATATATTCAGTAATATCGTGTGTTGGAATATTTACACCATCTATTTTATATGTATTTATTAGTAATTGTGTTGTTGCCATTATATAATCAAAATTACTGCTAATATTAAATTCAGGAATGATGGGACATCGTTTACCATGAGACCAAAATAAAGTTCCTTCACTTGTTAAACTATCCGAAGGATGTGATTTTAATAGTCTTTCTGTTCTTCTTACAAATCTATCATACCATAACATATATGCCCATCCAATATAATCTTTAAAATCAGTAATTTCATTTAGTAATTTAATAACACGATGTAAATACAATTTAATAAATCCTAATTCAAGATCTGATATGTTATCAAATTGAGATTGATTAGTTAGATATGTATTTAATGATTGTGGTTGTTTAGTAAATAGACCATTAAAATCATCCATTGCATAATGAATAGTATGTTGAATCAGTGTTGGAAAATTTTTAATAGTACATACTGCAAAACTAGTTTCTTGAGCTGAATCTTGACTTGCTCCATAGGATTCAGTTATATTTGGAATAACTGGTTGTGTATTTCCTTTGGTTCCTAGAGTTCCACTTTCAAATAAAGGTTTGCAATATTCTACACATTTACTATCTACATATAAACGTGCTGTTAAATTATCTAATGCATTAAAAATAATATCTGTATTTGGAAAATGAATATTTACAAACTCTTGATTATCAATACCTAATTTTTGGGAAAAACTGTGAATATTCATATCTGGATTAAATTGTTTAATTCGATTTCCTGCAACTTCACTTTTTGATTGTCCTACATTTTCATTTCTAAATAAAAATTGTCTACTTAAATTTGATACTTCTATATGATCTGGATCGGTAATTTTAATATTATTAAATCCAATTGATGCTAAATTTTTTAATAACTCGCAACCAATTGCTCCTGATCCAACTATAAATCCAGTTTTATCTTTAAACATTTCTTCATTAACTTTATATGTTAAATAATCTGGAAAATCAAATTCATAAGTTTGATTAAATGGTACATATTTATTTGTAATGGCTTTAACTACTTCACTACTTACTAATGCACCCAAAAAATATTGAATAACAGGATTAATTTTTTTTAGATTTTCTAAACTATCTACTTCATCTATATTAATATGGTCTGATAGTTGTGTATGTTGAATTTCCATGCTTTGTTTAATTCTTTGTATATAACCATTTTTAAAACCAGAAATATCATTATCAAAACTACATTCAAAGGTTGTTTGATTAATAATTTTAGATACTTTACTTATTGGGTTTTCTTGACAATTATCTAAAGCAAACTTAACTAAGTCTCCATTTGATAAATTGTGTGCAGAATTACATGTTACAGTTATTGTATCATCTATTTTTAACATATGTAAAAGAGTAATCATATCATAAGTTTCACCATCTACATCATTGATAATGTGATTATTAAAATCATTCATAATCTTAAAAACAACTTTTGAATCTTTTAAAATTGCATTTAATGCTACAAATTTATTTGTGTACCGTAAATCAATATTTAATTTTACTAAATTCATTAAATCATAATTAATAAAAACGAAAATAGAATTATAAAACTGTTCACAGTTAAATTGTGTATTTGATCCAAGTAATTCTATTTTTAAATAAGGATTTAATTTATTTATTTCTGATGCTAGCTTACAATATGTATGATTATGAATATTTCCTAAAAATGAATTGTCATTTTCTCCAAAATTTATTTCATATGAATCACTTAATTTAGAATCATTCACAACTACATCCATATCTAAATTATGGTCTTTTACTATATATAAAGTATTTACACCACCTAAAACTAAATTTTTTGCTGTTTCAAATAACATATCTGATTTTTGACCAAATATAATAACTTTACTATTTTGTAATTTAGCAGTACCTTCAATACCATAAACACGATTTTGTCTATCAAAACGATCAGTTGCCATATTTTAATATATTATAAATAATAAAATACATTAAATTATATATAGTATGATGTTCAATTTTTTTATATAAAATGAAGCACGTAAAAAATATAAGAGCAAAATACAATTATATTTATAATTTATGTATATTTTAATAAATAAATTATAACAAGATGAACCATAAGATAATAATTTTTTATTAATAATAAAAATAAATATTATTATATATTAATATATGGATAATAAATTAAGAATATTAGAAAATCAAAAATTAGTAATATTTGGTATTGGTGCTGTTGGTAAATGCATCGTAAATTATATTAATGACTTTATTATTATAAATTATAATACAAGTTTATTTTTATTAGATAAAAATATACAAGAAAGTAATTTTCCAATTATTCAAAAAGCAATACAAAATGGCGCTAAATTTATTCATCACAATATTAATAATAATTTAAATGATCTTTTTGATAATGTATTAAAATTAAAAAAATTCGATATTATTATTGACGTAACAACTAGAACTAACACCTTTGATATATTTAAAGAAGTTCGTAAAAGAGGTATTTTATATATTAACACATCAATAGAAGATAGTCGCGAAGATAAATCTAATCAATATATGGATAAAACAATATTTTATCAACATATTAACTTAAAACATATTGATGAAAAATTAAAATCCCATTTCCCAATTACTACATTAATTGAATATGGTATGAATCCTGGTCTAATATCAACATTTGTAAAATATGGCATTAAAAATTTAGCTAGACAAGTATTAGAATATCAAGAAAAAAATGGTTTAGAAATTAATCAAGAACTTTATGAAGCATTGCAATTAAAAAAATTTAATAAAATGTCAAAAATTTTAGGCATTAAAGTTATTCATTGTTCTGAAATTGATACTCAAGTTCCTTTAAATACTACTGATAATAGATTAATTAATAATTGGTCTTGTTTAGGTTTAATTGATGAAGGTATTGAACCAGTTGAAATTATGCTTGGTACCCATGAAAATTTAGTAAAAGATACTATTGATTTTGAACATAATACCTTTTTTGATCAACTATTGGTAATTAATAATCCAGGTTATAAAACACTATTTAAATCTGTTGTTCCAGAAAAAATAATTGATACTAAAGTTAAGTTTACTAATATTATTGGTAGATGTATACATCATGGTGAAGGTATTAGTTTAAATAGATTTTTATCTGATAATGAATATGCACCAACTATGCACTATGTATATAAATTAAGTCCTTTAACATCTACTTTTTTAGATACTCATACTGTTAGTGAATTACAAAGTATTGGTAATGGTGAACCACATAAAGATTGGCATGTTATGAATGTTTTAGAAGATAAAATTAATGGTTATGATAATGTTGGTGCATTATTTATTTTAGATAAAAATCCATTTAATAATTTACCTGAAAATTATATGTTTTGGACTGGATCTATATTAAGTACTGATTATACAAAAAATATATTAAATGATGAAGTATTTGGACCAACAATTATACAAGTTATGGCTGGTGTTTTAGGTGGTTTAAGTTATATTATTGAAAACAAAGACAAGGGATTAATATTTGGTGAAGATGTATGTGAAAAATATATTATTAATAAAATAAAAAAATATTTAGGTGTATTTTATTCTGGTCCTGTTCCTAAATCAGATGAACTTAAATTACCAGTTAATATAGGTAATTTAATCGTTAAATACTAAAATATTCTATAAATTCATCAAGTGATATATTCCACCAAATCATACAACTCTCTTCACCATCAATCGATTTACAATTTCTATATATTTGAAATTTTAAATCGTTTTTTATGCTTTCATCTATATTTTTATATAATGCTTTTACTTCTTCTATAATATTATTATCAATTAATGTATTGAGTTCTTGCTTATATATAATTTTACAATCTTTATTAGTGTAAGTATATATTTTTACTCCATAAATACCTATTTTTGTATAATAAATGCTATTGTTTAACATAATAATTGTATTTAGGTTATTTTTATATAGTTTTATTTTACTTTTTAACATTTAAAATGTCGAAAAGGTGTAAAAAGATATATATTAATAAATAATTATATATTTATATATAAATGATTGCAATAATATACTTATTATTATATTTTAGTTTTTATACAGGATTTAGTATTTCTATATGGTATACTTATTATTTTATTTTATTTACTAATCCTATTGTCGCACTATTTTTAACATATATTAAATTAAATAATTATATGATCCATTCTAATGATCCTATATTGTCAACTTTTGGTATTGTTTTATTTTCTTTTGAAACTTTTTTAATTTATTTGTTTTATAAAATGAAATTATACTGTTTAAATAATCCTAATAGTTTTATGAATATTATATATGATGTTTTAATTGATTTTATTAATAAAATCCAATACATATGTTTTTCTGTTACAAAATATTTAACAAATTTAACTAATATTTTATGCTCAGAATTATATGATATTACTATTGATTTAAATTTAAAAACTGATAATAATAATGTAATTATTAATGACATTTTAAATCAAGTTATGATATATAAACGAAATCAATTATCAAATATTAATTGTTTTAATAAAACTATATCTAATATATCTATTATATGTAAAAAAATTAATGAACCTAATAATGAACCTGTAAATGAACCTGTAAATGAACCTGTAAATGAACCTAATAATGAATCTAATAATGAACCTGTAAATGAACCTGTAAATGAACCTAATAATGAACCTGTAAATGAACCTGTAAATGAACCTGTAAATGAACCTGTAAATGAACCTAATAATGAACCTAATAATGAACCTAATAATGAATCTAATAATGAACCTAATAATGAACCTAATAATGAACCTAATAAAAGAAATAGACATAATAGTATAGATAGTGACGAGTTTCAATTAATATAAGTTTTATAAAACGTAAATGTTCGTGACTAAAAAAATGAAATAATAAGATATTTATATACAATTTATTATAATATTATATAAATATATGATTTTAGATGTTCAACCATTCTCAATG
>JACCDO010160393.1_pt1 | contig 24754 bp, 20 predicted proteins | sample 7446101 | NCBI WGS metagenome assembly JACCDO01 (sample SAMN15323440, study PRJNA562643) | freshwater metagenome | isolation source: river surface water | place: USA:Blue River Watershed | collected 2017-08-16 | reverse complement strand
TTACCAGGCCAACAACAGTCCCGATGAGAGCATACCGTTCCGTTGCTGGCACTTCAGACATCATGCCAAAGTCTAGGTAAGCCAAGTCACCACTAGGAGTTTGTAGTAAATTACCACGATGAGGATCACTGTGAAAGAAACCAGTACCTAGTAGTTGTAACACAGAACATTGTAGTCCTAACGTTAGCATTCTTTCACCACCTGTCTTCCACGGTCCTTTCACCCCCTCGACGAACTCCATTGTTAGCACCTTGGATGTGGTGTGGTTCAAGTAGACGCCAGGGACGTATATCCCACTAATACTTCCATATAATTCCTTGAATCGAATACAATTCTGCGCTTCTTGAATATAATTTAGTTCGTTGTACAGCTGCGCACCAAACTCATCAGCTATTGCTACTAAATCTGACCTTAACTTCTTTTGTTTTCTTATAAATCCTGCTATTGTGCGCAATATATACATGTCGATAGGAGCATATTCAAGTGTATCTGGTCGCTGCACCTTGACGGCAACAGTTGCATTAGTAGACTTTAACTTTGCTTTATACACTTGACCAATGGATGCAGATGCAATAGGTAAGATGGGATCAAACTCGTATATATCACTTGGGTCTTGACCTAGTTCTGTGCGTATTATGTTCATGGCGATATCGTTGTTGAAATTGCCAACTTCATCTTGTAATTTTTGTAATTCTCTTATATATTCTGCTGATTTCACAATATCTGGACGTAATGCTAATGCTTGTCCAGATTTGATAAAAGTAACAGATTTTCCTTGAACAATCGCATCCTTTAGTATTTCTGCTCTTTCATTCACTAAAATTTGATTTTCTTCTTTACTTCGAAATGATGATGTAATACTATCCCATTTACATAAAATCCACCATCCTAATATAGGTGAACCAATGTCAATCATTCGTTCCCATACCTAGTGAAAGAAATTAGTTATTGATTTGTATAAGCGAATGAATGGTTGATTAGTTTATCCAGCATATGTACTTACATCTAGTGGCTTATAGCGATAAAAATTATCAATTTCAGCTCCATTATATATTAATCGTGGGCTAGCATACAGCTGTGGATTTCTACTAATAGTATTATGCCGCAGTCGCCGAAATCCATCTAACGACTGCAACAGGAGAAGCAGCAGCAATAATGCGTGCATCATCATTTGTTTCCTAGGTTCTTCTTTTTTGACTCATCAAAATCAGCCGGCCCCCGACAGTTAGAGATTATAATGTAGAAAGAAGGGAAAGAGGAGGGGTGTGCAATTACTCTCCACGCACACTTCATTCTGTTTCTTCTACTCTGTTGCCATGTTAAAATCACTGATAAGAATCTACAACAAAGTTTGCCGGCCCACCAAATCCCTCGCCGATGAGAGAAAAAGAAAATACTAGGACTATCCTATATGTGTGTTAACTACATAGAATGTCATCGTTAGGATCTATGAGTATAGGAGACGAAACAAGAGATAAGTATGAACCATCAATTGCGAATATTGCCGAGTCATTAGTAACGTTAGTAACATTAGATGAAAAAACAATGACAAATTTAAAAAATGATTTAGTTGAAGCTGAAAAAGAGATAAATCAATGCGAAAAAGCAACTAATTTAATGATTGAGACTTCCAAGGATATTAAAGAGAATATTCTGCCGATGATGGACAAAGATTTCAGTGATTTCAATAAAATATATAATATTCTAGATATTCTCGATGATACAGTACTACCTTCACTAGCGAATGACTTGAATGAGTTGGAGAATCTTGTGTCACATGTAGAACAATATGCTTTGTTGTACAAGCAGAAAACCAATAGTGATACTAGTAATACCAACAGTTGGAATGGATTAAATATTTTTCCTTCGAGTAGACAGAATGAAAATGTTTATGATAGTTCCAGAGATATTGATTACACAGATGATATAGTTCCTAACTGCAATCTTTGTAATCCCGAGAATCTGATCAAATTGTTGAATAAAAATGAGAATCAAATAAGTGTTCAAGATTGTAATAACATATAAATAATGTATTATTTGATGCTAACATGTTCCTTCCAGAAATCAAGACTTTCTTTATATTTTGCTACTTCAAACGGTACACCAGAGCCACCATACTCTGTTCCTAATGCATTTCTCATCATTGTAATAGGTTGCATAGGTAATTCATAATCACATAACTGTCCTTTCACACTAATAATACCCCAAAGTGCCGTGGTGTCGGGAGGAGTCTCTCCCATGGCAATATTTTCATTAATTATTTGTTCCCTTGAATACAAGATTATATCTAAATGAGTTGCCTCTGGAGGTGGAAACTTCTTGCTGTCAATGTACTAGAATAAATCATAATTATTAGTTATATTGAGTATGTATTATATAAGAATAATAAAACCTGTATTAATACAGCTAATTCCTTTTCCGTGCGTGCTTCATAGCATGATTCTATCAAAGATTTATTTTCTTCAGTTATTTTAGTATATCCACATTTAACTGAAGCAAAATTTGGAATGAATAAATGTTTACAAAATGGTGCATAACCATCCTATGTATATAAGTAATAATAGTAAGAAGAAGAATAGTTTTTTTTAATTATAGTATGTAGTAACCTTGAGTGCATATCCATTACGGTAGTATTCATTCACTTTATTCTCAAATGCTACAGTATCATATGTGACTTGCGTTCCAGTATAATCTGCATTATTAAATTGACGAAGACAGAACTTGTCCAATACTAATTCATTCGACATTTTTAATGTATGTACTAATCTACTTGACGCACCACGCGTTGCACGCAAAAATGGGACAAGTAGCAACAGTTGAATCAAAAGAAGTAGGAAATCCAGACTAACGACGTGGATTTTATCTATTTTTCTTTTTATTAATTTTCTATAAAAATTCCGAAAAAAAAAAATTCTCGAAGAGGAAGAAAGAGAGTCAAGTGAGAGACTGTCTCTCTACTATCAATGTCTAATTTCATTGGATTCCAATTGGGAACATCTACTACAGCACTTGCTGATTCTGGGGCTTCAAATAGTGTTGGTTTGTTGGAATTTAATGAACAAATTTATTTAGATGTTATATTATCTTCCCCAGATCAATTACCACCATCTCCTTCCACATCTGATGTTGAACAATCAATTGTTGCTGCAAGTAATGTTGTTTGTTTGGTATATATTTATATATAATCATATTATATTATATCGACTCATTTATATTTACTAGGTTCTTATTCCATCATTCATGATCCCAAAAGATATATTAAATTTCTTCACATTATACTTACCTCGTATGAAATCAATACAAATACTACGTCATTATCATAATGAAAAGTATTTAGGGTTGTTTCATATGAATACTGTTGCAGATGCAATGAGTATAATTAAAGATTATCATTTAATGAAATTAACTTCATTGGAACCAACTTTATGTTTTCTTTACAATGTAAAGAATATTTCCATTAACAATATCAACTTGTTGCTCGATAATAATATTGACAACAATTTGTCTAGTATTAATAATTACATGATGGAAAGAAGAAGTAGAAGTAATTCACAACAAAATTTAAGTAATATAGTTGAGAATAGTACTAGTAGTAGTACTGTGGGAAGTGATGCATTAATAAATACAGTAAGAACTCATCCGATCACCACTATATGGGACTATTACACTTGTTATGATGGTAAGGATGTCAATACGAATGATGACGAGTTACTATGTGTTTTATGTCTTGGAAAAATTGAATATCACAATCCGTTGTCATTCACTGGTTTCTGCAATCATTCATTTCATATTGAATGTGTATTGAATTTAGAAAGTCCTCAGTGTCCAGTATGCCGTTTTCAACATGATTCAGATGATAATTTCTTTTCTGTTTGTCATGTATGTGAATGGAATGGTAGTAGTAATAGTAATAATAATTCTATTATTACTGCTGCAAGTAGTGATGATAATTCACCTTGTAGGGATTTATGGATTTGTTTAGTATGTGGCTTTATAGGATGTGGAAGTAAACACTATTTCCATATTAAAGAACATTATCTTACTCATTTACATACGTATGCAATGAATGTAGAAAGTAGAAGAGTATGGGATTTTGCCGGTGATGGATATGTTCATCGCTTGATATACAACAATAATAATAAAATGATTGAGCATAACAACAACAACAATTATAGTAATAATAACAACAATAATAACAATATGTCGTTATATCGCAGTCATCATCCTCCAATTAATGACGAAGAAGAAGAATTAATTATCAATAACAAGTTAGAATCAATAGCATTTCATTACAACCAACTAGTAAGTCTGACCCTGCAGCAGTCACGAGACGAATACCAACGGAAACTTGTCCGATTTCAAGAATTTATTCAAACGGAATTAAACAGCCAAAAAATTAAATTATTAATAAATTTAGAAAAAAATAAAGTTGAAAAAACAAATATTTCATTGAAAGAAAAACTAAATCTTTTGCGAAAAGAATATGAAAATTTAATTGAATTAAACAAAAATTGTTTGTTGAATAAGGAAGAGTTGAATAACAACATGAAGAATGAAAAAGAAAAATTTAATAAAAATAAATTAAATTTTTTAAATAATATAACAAGATTAGAAAGAAAAGTGAATGATTTAATGAAACAGTTAGAGTAATAGTTGTTTAGATGACATATACATACAAGCATTTACATTACCTATTAATATATTACAATTTGTATTCTTGTACACACATAGTTCATATTGATTTATGTATCCATTACAATTCTTATTTTTTATTATATTGTAATTTTTATTTATTATATTATTACATATATCTGTATTAGAAGAACTTGTACATAGTAATGATGATAATTGATTTGTTGATAAAAAGACTTTTGATTCATTAATTTCCAAATAATTATTATTATTATTAATATTTAATCCTTTAAGTATTGCTGAATATAAACATAGTAATAACAGTAACAATAACAATAATATTTTCAATGAATCAGAATACAATAACATCTTGTTGTTGTTGTTGTTGTTACTTTTAACTTTACTATTGTTATAGATGATATTATTATAGGTAATAGTATTGTTGTATCGATTTATAATATTTGACTTAATTTTTTATTAACTAATTATTATTAATTTTTGGTTTTTGTTGGACTCATACTACAAATAATAAATACTTAGTGATGTACTTATATACTGAGTGAAATGATGTGATAAGTACACAGTTTAATATGTTATTATTGGATTTTTTGATTGGAATTTTTTTTTTTTTTTTGACGGAGAAAATGAGACAATACTAGGGATTAGTTATTAGAATTAATTGTAAAGAAATAAGATATATGTATTCAGAGATTATTGGAGGTGTGAAATTAGTTAGTAGTACCCCTGTTTTCTTGAGTCGAGGACAATTGAACCTAGCTTCAATGCGAATCGGCAATTACTTTTTCCAACTACCCGTGTATGAATCTATAGCCATTATTTATAACAATAATCAACTTTGCCGGAAGCCATGTGGCCCTGTGGCGTCGTTGAAAAAATCAACACCAACAATTGGATCGAGAAATTCCCAGAAAGCGCATCAGTCAGTGGAAACCATTGTCCACCTGAATTACGAAACTGGAGGTTCTGAGTTCAAGTCTTAGCTGGGTCAATCTTTTTGCTACTTTTTGCAATAAATAATAGTATTAGTCACTACATTCTTTACTGTTTTTCTCTTTTACTCGCAAACCAAAAAGAAAATTTTGTATTCGTATCTGGACATTCTTAGTTATTCTATTCATTTGCATTACAAGAACTTATTATGTAATTAAAAGCAATTAATCTTTTGTCTCGCGGTATACCTATTTGTAACAATAATCTGTTACTAAGTACCTAGTTGGTAGTTGTGACTTTTGGAGAGCATTCTAAGTTGATATATATAGTTGAATATTATAACCTCCTATTCTCAACCTTAGTACAACTGTACTACACCGATTAGGACGAAATTTATCAGATCTAGTTACTTTCTATCTAATTAGCTCCGCCGGAATTCGTTCGAAATGAGTTTTGCTGGAAAATTATTAAAATACTTACGAAGACCTTAGACAGACCAAGTAAATACAGTAAGTAAATGAGATAGATAAAGGAGTTTCTTAGTGGGCGCGATATATAAAATTAAGATTTAAACCATCATTTTATAAACATTATTAGCTATAGTTTAATTGCCTTGATTGATTTTTGTGATTGGTTTTGAGGTTTTTATTTGTTATTATTTAATTGAATTGATTTGTTTCGTAGTTTGATTGAATTAATTTACAATTGTTTCTTTCATTAGTAAGTAAGTATAGTAATAATACAAAGAAGAAGAATATTCAAAGAATGACGAGCGAGTTCACAGGTACATCAACTATACAAATAGATAGTCTGTTCTATTACCTTCCATTAGATATTATTGCGCAAATCATGACATATTTGAGTATTAATGAATGGGGAAGACTTGATATTGCATTCTTGTACAGTTATCATGACGAGAGAAGAGTGAGATGGTTGCAAGTACTGAGATCAATACCGACAGATGTGAAGGTAATGAATAACAGCATCTGGTGTAGAAGAATTGATAAAGGAATATTGAAATGGCTCATAGCTCGAGGAATAAATGTTACTTCATGGCATTATGAGTATATTAATATCCAACAACTGATGGCTATTGCGAAAGGGTTGCCAATGTTACAAATATTGGATATTGAAAGAAAAAGTATTATTACCGACACAAGAGTGATTGCACTTGCTAACGGCAACTTGACAAGATTGACAACATTGAGATTATCTTACAGTAAAAATATTACTGACGCAGGAGTAATTGCACTTGCTAATGGTTCTTTAACTAGATTAACATCATTGGATATCGGTGGCTGTTATAATATTTCTGATGACGGAGTTATTGCACTTGCTAACGGTAACTTGACTGATTTATCTATGGCTTTTTGTCCTAAAATCACCGATGCAGCAGTTATTGCGCTTGCTACAACGCCTTTATCTAAATTATGTTCATTGAATGTAAGTGGGTGTAAGAATATTACTAACGTAGGTGTCATTGCAATAGCTAACGGTAACTTGACTTCATTGTTATTATTGAATATTTCTAGATGTGACCAGATTACCGATGCAGGTGTCATTGCAATAGCTAACGGTAACTTGACTAGTTTATCATCATTGAATATATCTCTGTGTAGGGAGATTACCGATGCAGGTGCTATTGCACTTGCTAACGGTAACTTGATTATTTTAACGTCGTTGAATATTAGTCGCTGTTGTAATATTACTGACGCGGGATTTGTTGCAATAGCTAACGGCAACTTGACTAGGTTAGCAACATTGAATATTGATCCCTCTGATAATATTTCTGGATTAATTGCAATAGCTAACGGTAACTTGACTAACTTAGTGTCGCTTAATATCTGTGGGAATAATAATAATAGTCATATTACCGATGACGAAGTCCAGGCTCTCGCTAACGGCAACTTGACTAAGTTAACATCGTTGAAAATTATTTGGTGTACGAAGATTACTGACGTAGGAGTCAAGGCAATCATCAGCGGTAACTTGACCAATTTAACGTCGTTGGATTTAGGTGCGAGTTATATAACGGATATAGGAGTGATTGCACTTGCTAACTGCAACTTGACTAGTCTAACGTTATTGCACATCAGTGGTTGCTGTGATAAAATTACTGATTTAGGGATAAAGGCGCTTGCTAACGGTAAATTGACTAGTCTAACATCGTTGGATATCAGTGGCTGTGATAATATTACTGATTTAGGGATTGTTGCGCTTGCTAACGGTAACTTGACTAAATTATTATCATTGGGTATTACTTACTGTGATAGCATTAATGACGGAATCCAGGTACTTGCTAACGGTAAATTGACTATGTTAACATCATTGGACATTTGTGGTAACAAAGCTATTTCAGACGCGGGATTAATTGCACTTGCTAACGGTAACTTGAGATGTTTATCTTCATTGTGGATTATTGAATGTGAGAATATTACTGATGCGGCTGTAGATACTGTCCGGAAGAGACGCCCTCATTTAGATCTTATTAGGTGATAGAAGCTTACTTATCCGTTACCTTGTACTGTATATTTACCTCCAACACCCTCTTTATCTATCTCTCCAATTCTCAGTTTACTATTCACCTCCAACTTGGTATGGGCAAAGCGGTAAGTTGAACTTCAACCTATTGAGTACCTCGTCGACCTAGTGGGAGAGTTGGTAGTGCATGACTAGCGCAGCCTAACTAGCTGTTTGTCCCTTCAAATAGCCGTGTTTTGCGCACTACTAAGTCAGTTGTCTCATCTCTTCTGAAGGGTATCGACTTACTCACTCGGCGGCGGAACTCTCGCAGGCACTCGCTCGGAAACTTTGACGGAAAGGACAAGAACTTCAAAACTTCAAACATAATAATTAATAAGTCTGTAGTTACGAAGACATAGAGATTATAACAGAGCAAGAAAGTGATAGAGAAAGTCGTGTTGATTAAGTTGGCGCAGTATCAATAGTAAGATTTATAACATCATTTTATAAACATTATTGCTGTTGTACCTTATACTGCCTTGATTTTCTCTTGTATTGATTTTTGTTTGATTGTTTGATTGAATTAATTTATAATTGTTTCATTTATTAGTTAGTAAGTAAGTAATAATACGAAGAAGAATATTAAAAGAATGTCGAGCGAGTTCACGGGTGCATTAACTACACAAATGGATAATACTGCACAAATGGATAGTCTGTTCCATTACCTTCCATTAGATATCATTGCACAACTCATGACATATTTGAGTATCGATGACTGGGGTAGACTCGATGTTGCATTCTTGTATAATCATCACGCCGAGAGAAGAGAGAGATGGTTACAAGTGCTGATGTCAATACCGACAGATGTGAAGGTTGAGGATAACGACTTCTGGAATATTAGAATTAAAAAAGGAATATTGAAATGGCTTATAGCACGAGGAATGAATGTTACTTCATTTAGAAATGGGAATGTTACTGATCAACAACTGATGGATATTGCGAATGGGTTGCCAATGTTACAGATATTGAATATTTCTAGCAGAGAGAATGTTACTGACGCGGGATTAGTTGCACTTGCTAACGGTAACTTGACTAGTTTAACATCATTGGATATTAGCTGGTGTACGAATATTTCTGATGAAGGAGTGATTGCACTTGCTAATGGATCAGTTACCAGTATGACATCATTGAATATCAGTGGTTGTGATGATATTTCTGATGAAGGAATTCATGCAATAGCTAACGGTAACTTGACCAATTTAACTTCATTGTATACTAGTAGCTGTGAGAATATTACCGACAAGGGGTTAGTTTCACTCGCTAACGGCAACTTGACTAGTCTAACATCATTGGATCTTAATTTCTGTGATGATATTTCTGATAAGGGATTAGTTGCAATAGCTAACGGTAACTTGACTAACTTACTATCGCTTAATATCTATGGTGACAGTAATAGTAGTATAACCGATAAAGGAGTGATTGCACTTGCTAAAGGTAACTTGACTAAGTTAACATCATTGAATTTGTGTGTCAGGAATAAAATCACTGACGTAGGAGTCAAGGCACTCGCCAACGGTAACTTGACTAGTCTAACATCGTTGAATTTAGTTGAGAGTTATAATATTACCGATAAAGGAGTGATTGCACTTGTTAACGGCAACTTGACCAAGTTAACCTCGTTGGATATTGGTTACTGTGATCATATTTCTGATATAGGGATAGTTGCGCTTGCTAAAGGTAACTTGGCTAATTTAGCATCTCTGAATATTATCTTTTGCCTGAATATCACAGACGTGGGGTTAGTTGCGCTTGTTAGAACGACTTTACCTAATATGTTGTCATTGAATCTAAGTGGGTGTAAGAATATTACTAACGTGGGGTTAGTTGCGCTTGCTAACGGTAACTTGACTAGTTTAACATCATTGGATATGGGTTACTGTAAGAATATTACTAACGCAGTGTTAGTTGCGCTTGCTAACGGTAACTTGACGAACTTATCAACATTGAATATTCTTTGGTGTGATAATATTTCTGATGACGGAGTCAAGGCACTTGCCAACGGTAACTTAAGAAGTTTAACATCATTGGATATTAGTAATAACAATGCGATTTCAGACGTGGGATTAATTGCACTTGCTAACGGTAACTTGAGAAATTTAGCATCGTTGAATATTGATGGGTGTAAGAAGATTACCGCCGCGTGTGTAGATACTATCCGGAGGAGACGGCCTGAGTTAGATATCGCTGGGCGGTAATCTATTTTTTGCTTAGTTATCCGTTAACTTGTCCTGTATATTTACCTCCAAAAACGTCTCCTCTATCTCTCCAACTCTCAGTTTACTATTCACCTCCAACTTGGTTGGGCAAAGCGGTAAGTTGAACTTCAACCTAACTAATGAGTACCACGTCGACCTAGTGGGAGAGCTGGTAGTGCATTGACTAGCGCAGCCTAACTAGCTGTTTGTCCCTTCAAATAGCCGTGTTTTGCGCACTACTAAGTCGGTCGTCGCATCTCTTCTGATCACCATGAAATCGACGGCACTATTCGGAGGCGGAACTCTCGCTCGGAAAAGGACGGACCTGACATAAAAGACTTATTAAAAGTAATAAGCTATAGTGACGACGAAGACATAAGAGCAAGTGAGTGTGTGAGAGAGATAAATGTGTTATTAGTGGGTCCGCTGCGCAATATCAATATTAAGATTTGAAACATCTTTTTATAAACATTTTTACACAATTGTTGTATACTGCCTTTATTTTATCTCTATTGATTTGTGATTGGTTTGGAGGTTGTTATTTGTTGTTATTTAATTGATTTATTTCATTTATTATTTGATTGGATTAATTTAATTGTTTCGTTCATTGGTAAGTAAGTAATATCAAGATAATCTGTCATAATAACAGAATGTCGAGCGAGTTCACAGGTACATCAACTATACAAATGGACAACAGTCTGTTCTATTACCTTCCTTTAGATATCATTGCACAACTCATGACATATTTGAGTATCGATGACTGGGGTAGACTCGATATTGCATTCTTGTATAACCGTTCCGACGAGAGAAGAGAGAGATGGTTTCTAGTGCTGAGGTCAATACCGATAGATGTGAAGGTTCATGAGTATAAAGACTCCTGGGGAAGGAGAGTTAAAAAAGGAGTATTGAAATGGCTCATAGCACGAGGAATAAATGTTACTTCATGGTGTTATGAGTATATTAATATCCAACAACTGATGGCTATTGCGAAAGGGTTGTCAATGTTACAAGAATTTCTTATGATAATGAGTGAAAAGAATATTACCGATGCAGGTTTGGTTGCACTAGTTACCGGCAACTTGACTCAGTTAACAACATTAAAATTATCATGCTGTGAGAATATTACCGATGAAGGAGTGATAGCACTTGTCAATTGTAACTTGACTAAGTTGACAACATTGAATCTTAGATGCAGTCGCAAAATTACCAACAAAGGAGTTGCTGCACTTGCTAACGGCAACTTTACTAATTTAACATACTTGGGAATTACAATTAGTAATAAAATTAACGATAAAGGAATCCGTGCACTTGCTAACGGCAACTTGACCAATTTAACGTCATTGAATATTAGTTCTAACAATAAGATTACTAGCGCAGGAATTGCTGCACTTGCTTACGGTAAGTTAAGTAATTTAACGTCGTTGGATATTAGTGAATGCCATAATATTTCTGATTTCGGAATTGCTGCACTTGCTAACGGTAACTTGACTAATTTAACAGAATTGGATATTAGTTTCTGTGAGACTATTACTGACGCAGGAATGACTGTACTTGCTAATGGTAATTTGACTAATTTAACAGAATTGGATATTGGTAATAATAATACCATCACTGACGCGGGGTTAGTTGCACTTGCTAACGGTAACTTGACCAGTCTAACATCGTTAAAAATAAAAAAGAGTGATAATATTTCTGGCGCAGGAATCCAGGCTCTTGCTAACGGTAACTTGACTAGTTTAACAGAATTGAATATCAGTGATTGCCAAAATATTACTGACGTAGGTGTTATTGCACTTGCTAACGGTAACTTGACTAGTTTAACATCGTTGGATCTATCTGAGTGTAGTAAACTAACCGATGCAAGTCTTACTGCGTTTACTTCCACTAGTTTGCTTAAATTATGTAAGTTGATATTATGGTGGTGCCAGAATATTACGGATGCAGGGCTTATTGCACTTGCTAACGGTAACTTGACTTCATTGTCATTATTGAATATTTCTAGATGTAATCAGGTTACCGATGCAGGTCTTACTGCACTTGCTAACGGTAACTTGACTAGTTTGTCATCATTGAATGTATCTCAGTGTAAGGAGATTACCGATGCGGGTGTTATTGCAATAGCTAACGGTAACTTGACTAGTTTGTCATCATTAAATATTGCCTCGTGTGACCAGATTACCGACGCAGGTGTCATTGCACTTGCTAACGGTAACTTGACTTGTTTAACGTCATTGGATATTAGCTGGTGTAAAAATATTACCGCCGCGGGTATAGATGCTGTCCGGAGGAGAGTCCCTGATTTAAATATCATTAAGTGGGGCCTCTCTTGAGCTAATATGGTTATTAACCCTGTTTGTATTAACCTTTTCCTTCCTCTTTATTTCCTCTTTGCTCTTTGAGTTACTATTAATAAGAACCCAACATACCTCCTCTCCGTGCTACTCCCTCATTTCCTTTTCAAGTCAGAAAATATCTTGAAGGAAAGATGATGACTGAGGATACGAGTGGTAGTAATGACGTAGAGTATGATGCCTGCGTCCATCCACACACTAATGATACCACTGCTATAAATGAAATCATACTACAACGAGAAGAATGGAGTAAATTTTTAGCTAAAAATAATAATAGTAATGAAGGTAACATTATTTCTCTCTTCTATTCTTATCACTTTTATTTATCTATATTCATCTTATAAATCTCTTAGAGGATTGGTTATGGCAGTACTGGCGTCCTGAACATCGTCCTAGTCAAACGAATAAGAAACTTATGTATTATTTTGATTCAAAAATAAGAAAACAAAAGAAGTTGAAGACATTGATTCGTAATGGTATACCCCCTGAATTAAGAGGACAAATATGGTATATTATTATTCATTATAAATATATATCACTCATTACTCTATTATTAACAAGGTGGAATTGTTCAGGAGCAGAAATGAAAAAAAAGAATGCAAAATACTCTGAGCAATACAATGAGTTATTGAAGCGAATTGATAACAACGAATGCAACGGAGTTACCGTTAGCGACATCGACAAAGACGTAAATAGAACTTTCTCCACTAAAATTGTTTCATTAGAGTATCGAAGACCATCACAGGTTATATTCTTGATATTATTCCTATTCATTATCCTTATTTATTTACTTGAATACCTATATAGCGCGCGACATCACTCAAATTAAATGATTTAAATAATAAAAAAATGGAATCTACGAATGAGACAGTGTTTGAATCTGAGAAATATGATCCCTTGAAAACTATCCAGTCAACCACAGCATGCACGGATGTAGCTGCACTTCGCCGAGTACTATTGGCTTATGCATTACGAAATCCAGCAATAGGATATTGTCAATCTATGAACTTCATAACGGCTCTATTGCTATACCATTTAACGGAAGAGAATGCATTTTGGGTACTAGCTAGTTTATTGGAAGATATTTTGCCGAGTGACTACTACTCGTCATCAATGGTTGGTGCACGCGTTGATCAACAGGTGTTTCTATCATGTATTCAATGGAAACTGCCGCGTTTACACGAGCATCTTAAGAATATGAACACCGTGTTAGAGCCGGTGTGTTATCCATGGTTTCTGTGTTTATATGTGAATATTCTGCCTATTTACACGGTTTGTCGGATCTGGGATTGTCTTTTTCACGAAGGGAATATAGTGTTGTTCAAGGTGGCACTCGGGATGTTGAAGTGCAAAGAAGAGAAGTTATTGCAATGTAATAATATGATGAGTATCTACATGTTACTCAGGAGTGACAACACTGCCAATGAAAATTATGTGCTAGAACAGAGCACAGCGACGGATAGTGCGACTAGTGTTCATTCTTTCCTGCTGTTTGAATCATTTGAAATAATTAAAAGTGTGCCAAGGAAGAGGTGACTTACTTACTCACTCACTCACTCACTCACTGTGACGCTCATTATAATTTTTATTTAGGATTGATTATTTGAGAGAAGCTTTTACTGAGATATTAGTGAAAGCAGATGCCGACGAAGAGAGTAAAGTGCAACAAGAACCCGTTGAAACGGTAGTGGAGACTGCACCTGTACCAGCTGTTCCTAGAGCCGTTTACGTGGTTAAGAAGACAAATCGTCGAGCAAGTATTCAGAATACGGTGACTTATCGGAGTATAAGCAATGAAAAGGAAGATTTGGAGAATTTATTGACGTCAACCAAGTATATAAACGAGAGCAGTGACGTCATGAGTAACATCGAGCGGATCAAGCAACAGGGATTATAGACTTTGTATCAATATGTACAATAATAAAGAGATGTAGATAGCATTACTCGCTTCCTTATGCGGGATTACCAGCGATGGACACCAGGTTGATGCAGTATCTATTGCCTTTGCGATCCGGTAGGTTGTGGCCAAGATGAGTGCCTGTAAGAGAGACTGTTTCACCGTCCCGTAAACATCTAACATTTTCCCAAACAACCTCGTCATCGCGAAATGAAGGCCAACCATGAATCTTTGACTCATCAACAAAATCTTGGAATGATCGTCCTAATAAGTGATAGATTCATAATAAGAAAGAGTTACTGAGTAAGTAAGTGCAATTGTTACCTCTTGGTGCTTTAAATAATGGTTTGCCCGTCACACTGTCATAAAAAGTAATTTCACCAGAATCAGCACTAACATCTTTCAAAAAGCTTGTTGATAAGAAATATCCTGCAAATTCAGCCCATCTTCGATTGTAATTACATATGCGATCAGCTAATTTGACATCACAATTATATCTTAAATTAGATTGTACTGGGGCATTGGATGTACCATGTTCTTTCTGTCCCATCAATGACTCATCACCATACAAAGGATATTTGCTACTACCAGCAACAGCTGCGACAGGAGAAGCCAATGCGCTTGCGCCTATTGCTGCCAATGCACCACCTTTCATGAGTAAGTAGAAGTAAGTTTAGTGTAGAAAATAAAAGTAATACTTTACATACCATAATTTATCAATTTCTCAACGATTTTCTGCTTAAAATTAACTGGGAATTTATTCAATGACGATTTATTCAGTCCCCACACATTCAGTGCGCAGAGACAGAAGAGAAAGACAGTCAACATCACCATCACTGGAATCTTCTCTTCTCGTGACTCATCTCCGCGAAGAAAATTACCCGGAACCGAATTTTTAGAATGAAGAACAAAGAGACGATTATAAAAGGATGCAGTCGGGGAATTCGTATGCCACATCCTATTAGCAACGGTTTCTTGCTTATGTATCATTAATGCATAAAGAATTTGTTCTACCGGTATTTGCGGTACCAACGCGTTCGATCAAGACTTGATCATCAAGTTGATCAAACAAGTTGGTATTACTTGGTCGCAATACAAATCACGACGATGTTGCAGCGGTCAATAAGTCGCTGCTTGCCCAATAACAGGCGTAGTGTTAGCACATTAGTATACTCCTGGGGAACAGGTTCAGATGGTCAATTAGGTCATGCAAAATTTGAAAATAATCATTATACATTTCTTGGAGGTATTTTGCGACTTTAACTCATATATCACATGATTGTTTGCTTACTTGTTTAATCTCTTATTTAGGAAATACATATTTACAAGTCGAGCCAAGAAAAATGTTAAAAAGTAAAAGATTTACTAGTTTAGCTGTCGGTGATACGTTTACATTAGGTGTAGATGGCAATACTAATACATTGTATGGATGGGGACGTGGTGCACAAGTTGGAATAAAAAAAGAAAATAAAGCTATCGGACAGACATTAGCAGAGCCTAGAGCAATTCCTATGCCAAAAAGTGATATTAAAGTCAGTAAAGTCTTTTCATCTGGAATGCATTCTGCTGTTATCGATAGTAATGGATTAATATACACATGGGGATCTAATGGTGTATGGAGTAAAGGTGGCGGACAATTAGGTATATCAGACTGCTATTTATATTCGTTTTATTCATAATATATTCATTTGCTTACATCCTTATAGGTCATGGTAATAAAGATGAATGTTTAGTACCTAAATTAGTTGAAAGTTTTGCTAATTACGGCGCAAAAGCTCACTCTTTGGCATTAGGTACTCCGTCGCACACTTAGTCACACATCCATTCACTAACTCACTTGTTTATTAGGTTCATTACATACTCTTATATTGACTGATGATGGTGAAGTACTGAGTTGTGGTGCTGGTGAACATGGCAGACTTGGTGATGGTCTGTCTGATGACCTAGTAATCCCGCAACCAATCGAAGCATTGGCACATGAAGACGTAATACAAATAGCTGCAGGTAAAAGCCACTCGTTAGCATTAACAAGCACTGGTAAAATATATAGTTGGGGTAGAAATCATGAAGGTCAGCTTGGACACGTCGATGCTTTCATGGATATGATGTCGTTTGAAGTATTACCACGTGAGATATTTTCAGATGAATTAAAAGATTACAAAATTCAACAGATTGCCGCTGGTAGTCAGCGATCTGCTGCAGTGTCAACGTGTGGCAAAATGTTTATATGGGGAAAGAAGGCGAATCACTACCCAACTCTAGTGGATCCTTCCTTGTTCAAGAATTTAAAGATTAAAAAGGTGGTGTTGGGAGGCACGGAGAGCGGTGACATGGCTGCGGTGATCACGGAAGATGGCGGTTTATGGACATTTGGTGATTTCAAGAGTGGTTTGTTGGGTTATGCGGGTACCATCGGTAGACAAACTGATCCAATCAAGATTGAAACATTTAAAAGCACGGAAGTTGTTGATGTGTTTGCATCTAGCACGGGACATGGCGCGCATATACTCGCCCAGGTCAAGTCCAACGATCCTTAGTTGTTAGTTCTTATTGTTACAGTAATTAAACATAAACCTACTTAGCATCTGCGTCGAGCACACTTTTTTGCAAGATAGAGATCGATTTGTCGGATAAAACTGTTCCATGAGAGAGGATCAAGTGTGTATTTTGACACACTATCTTTGTGGGCTTACCTCGAAGAATCTTTCGCAGTACTATCAACTCGATATTCTGGCATTTGTTGCATATATCATTGATGGCAGTTGGTGCAAAATTTATTAAGCCGTTGTCATAACCAATCAATGTGAGTGTCTTGAGATTGGGACATTTATTTGCAAGCTCAGTCAAGGCGTTGGTAAAAATATTAAGAGGAACCCATCTATTATTTTTATTCAGTTGCTTCTCTCGTAACTCCAGGTGCTCCAAAGAAGTACCAAAAATCGTGAAAAGACGAGCAAATATTTGTGGGGAAAAATGTTTGAAGGTACAACACCATGTAAACGATTCAATATGGCAGCGCCCAGTGAGGTAATGAAGTGACTTTTCATTCAAATAATTTACGTAATTAGTTCCTTGAAGTTTTACGTGTCGAAGGTTTGGTAGCAGTTTGATTAAACTAGTCCAAGTGTTGCATCCAAAATCAAGACTTCCAATAACTATACTTGTGATCTGTTCGTGATTGGCGATTTTACTGATTGCATCCAAAAGCACCCGTTGGTTTTTAGTTCTTGGACATACCAACGCGGTGGACATGTCAACTGTATAATCCTTCAAATTTATTGATCTAACAAGAACAAAGAATGCCTTATTTACCAAGCTGAGGCGATAGTATAAGTCACGAATAGATAAAAAACGCACGATGCAATGGAGAACTTCAAACGGAAGACATGACAATGATCCCGCATCAACTAAATTCTTTTTACTGCGTAAATCATTTGTTATTCGTGGTGCTGCCAGTCTCACCATACTTCTTTGTGGCTTTCTAGCCGGTTTGGCTGGGACAATTGGTTTTGGAGCTGTGACGTCTTCCATTTCTTCAGCACAGGATTATTCTTTTTAATTCTGACAGCCTTCTACTTCCAAGTGGTGTTACACCCATCAGCGAGGCCCTCGCTGCGAGGACCGGTCACAAAAATTTTCTCTTCTACTGTTTAAGGCTCACTAGTTGATTGTTTCTTGCCATTTCATCCGTAAATTCTGTCAGTTGCTTCTGTTGTAAAGAGTAATTCAATTCAAAAGAAAGAACCCAAACAATCTTGGAAACCGGCCTATAAAATTCCATCGCGGGATAAAGAAAGGAAAAAGAAACATTGAAGTAGAGTAAGTAGGAAGGTAGACATGAGTGGTACCTTTCATAGCGCCACCACCTGGTCGGCATTTAAATTGGAACTGTCAGAGCTGAAGCAAAAGGTTGCAACGAGGAGATATCCAATAAACTTTCTATTAGAGTGGATTTATGTGATAAATAAACAATTTTCATCGCTTGCGCAAGGCGAGGAAGAGGTTGTTATTGAAGAGATTATCAAAGAGTTAATGCCTCGAATGAGTCATGATAGCAACTCGTTGGGGATGTTTTATAATATATTACGTGTAACACGACCTAATGGAACAAATTTATCCGAAGCAATAGTTTATATCCCAATTAAATATCATTATTTGTTATTGAATGAATTAAAGAATTTAATGACTGCGTATGACCCACCTCATTGGGTGTTTGATGGTGATGTGAATAGCTATATAGAAACAAAAAGCTTTAGAGACTCTATATCAATGTTATCGCGATGTGATTTGTATCCGAATGGTAATAATATTGATGGTTTCAAGACAATGATTGAAGGCTACACGATCGCTTTATGGATTAAGTTTGACAATAAAATGGGGAATATGAAGGGATTTACTCTCTTGACATGTCGCACAAAAGACGGTAATATATCCGTTTTTGTATCAAATCAACTACCCGATGGATGTTGGAACATCATCATAACCATCAATACATCAACAAATCCTGGTGTTCCCATCAACTGCAAAGTACTTATCCCTGTGAATGAATGGACTCTGCTTACCTTGCGGCATCACAAGGGATACCACTCCAATACTGACACGTTGGCACTATTTATAAACGGTGAAGAAACCGTTGAAAGTAATGAATTACCTTTTCCTTTTATTACTTTCAAGCAATTTGTCGAAGCAACATGGTTGATTGGCGAGGGATTTCACGGGAAAATCGCCTCTATGGCTGTGTATAATCAAGAGATTGAGAAGCACAACATAAAGTTACTCTATGACATGACACCTCACAATCCAACATTTACTCATGCAAACGTGAGTGTTCCGTTGTCTTCGGCGGATACCGGCAACTCTTACCTCGGCAGCAAGTTAACTAAAAACAAAGAAGTTTGTAAAATTTTACCATTCTTTTGCTTATGTCCCATTCATTCCAACGATGCCTTCGGTGTGCTGAAGGTAATCCCTGGCAAGCTAACACATGACTGTGTTGAGATGATCCCGCAACCATATGACTTGGATGACTTGAGTAAGTATATGATACCTGAAACAAAAGGCTCGTGTAACGGCATTCTAGGCTCGAGTATATTACACAGCTGTAAGTTAGCGGGAGGATGCGCGGTGCCGTTGTACCTGATCTGGAGCTATTCCATGCTGTTGCGCAACACCGACAACACCCAGCAAGCTGTCTATCCTCCGCATATCGTGCAAGAGTGTATCAGTGCAAGCATTGACGTGCTCGCCAAGATGATAAGGAACTCATCGGCGTTAAAGGAACAGTTCCTCCAAATTCACGGCTTTCACCTCATAAGTAATTGTTTATTCAAGTTTTTTCTGTGCAAGAAAGAAAACTTGGTTGTGTTGAATGAAGAGTGCGACCTCCGACTCGTAGATAGCTGCATTGAGTTGACTAGCGCACTTGGCATAGACGTCTTGAGTGGTGATGGAATATCGGCAGCATTGCAAGGACTCTTGTTCGACTTCCGCATATGGAGTCAATGCTCCTTGCTATGTCGCTCTCATTTACTAGATGGGATTTCCAAGATTATTGATTTTAGTGGAGAGCAGTTATACCGCAGTATTGGTGCGCAACGATTGTTGGACATGATAAGAGTCCACATCCTCAGTACCGACGGCAATAGCGACGTCCTCGATCCCAAAGCAAGACTTGATAGCATAGTGGGCATCGCCGACACGTCCCATTTGTTCCTTAATTTGTGTGTTCTTTACGCATTACAATTGTATGAGAAGCAGCAGCGAGTGCAGGTCAATCCTCACCTTGTAGTGCCCGAGTTGTCTGCTATGATCAAGTGTTTAGAAGAGACTACTGACGCACTCATTGCTGAGCGATTGCTTCGTTTGTTAGATAATTACCGAATGAATGAGGAGTCGCGACCGGCGGTACTGCGGGTTCTCAAGGAGCTCAAGTTCGTTGATCAGACAGCGGTGAGCCTGCTATCCAAGCGCAAGTTCAGTCGTAACGTGCGCAAGCAAGCAATGAGTTTAGTGTACTGGATAGTATGTGAGGACCTGGCAGATATGTCCGCTAACTTGAATAAACTAATGAAACAGTACCACGCCAATGGTAGCAACAGCAACCCATTCAATTTGATTGACGCCACGAACACCACCGGCGGGTCCAACGCCAGCATGAGCCAGCAACGGCGCAATGAGCAGTTAAAGAATAATTTTATTAATAATATAAAGAAACCGGCGTTGAAAGCATGGAAGGATATCAGCATGTTGAGTGAGCTTATCTATCGCCAGCTGCGCGACAACCTGTGGGACGACGTCAGTGAGCTAGAGCATATCTTTGAGTACTTCATCTATGACAAACCCACTGGTCCCCTCGGCAGTAAACCGTGGTTGGTTCTTCCGTTATTACCAAGTTGTTTTGCTAAGATATGCGGTGTAGATGGTGCAGCTTGTCAAACAGTGTTGAACTCACTCAATATCAAGATGAAGTCCGATGACTCCATCCTCGAGCTGCTCTCGTCGTTGGATGACAGTTACTGGATGCGACCGTTGCTGTATATCGCACTCAATGGTGAGCTCATCTACCATAACAGTCGCTTGCCTTCAAGTGATAAGGGATCCGCCTACCGCGGCGCTGAGCTTGCATTGAATGCCTCTGAAATGTGTTTGATGTCGATAGTAAACGTGCTCGAGTACAAGCTCAAGAGCTCCTTCAGCAACAGCTCCGACGCCTCCAAAACATTTGAATTCTTTGACAAATCATTGAAAGCGCAGTGTATGGCGACGTTCTCCTCTGACATGGCGCTGTACACGCAGATGCAAGCCAAGGTAATGAAGCGCGTCGTCTCGTTCATACTTCACCGTTTGATGAGCATCTCCAGCAGCAGCACCAGCCAAGCCATCATCAAGCTCTTGCAGACAATATTCAAATTCATTCATGAAAACTGTTTATGTGGTGGTGAAGTACTCCAGTTACGAAATCTTGCACCGAAAGGGAAGGTAACGGAGAGCAATGAGCCTCCTGGTCACTCGAAGGAGGAGCTGCAGATACTGTCTTTCGTCATGGACATCATGGTAAGCCTGCACAAGCAAGCCACAGCTGCGAACTGGTCAATGAAAGGTTTAGAGAAGCCAATTTTCGACACGGGACTCGCGATAGTCATGGGAAGCATGATTAAGGCGGACTTGGTGTGCGCTAACCGCATTTACACCGTTATAATCGACCAGTTGAAGTACATGAGCTCGCCTATCGGCGCCGCGTCATCCAACCAGTACCGAGAGTTTGTGTACGGAGTGTCGTCGCATATATACCGCATCAACACCACTTACAAGCTGAGTAACAGTGTGATGGAAGCTTATAACTCCACGATCTACTCTATGACGCACCTCTTCATTGAACTACGACATGAATCAGTGCCCGATCACGTCTTACCCACCCTCGACAACATGCACGGAGTCGAGACGTTGGATGTACTATCGATACATAAGCTAATAGAAGCGAGTCTAGGAGGTAGCGGGGTAAGTAATAACTACACAACTACGAGTCCCAGTGGAAGCTCGAAGAATACCGGTGCATCACTTGACCAACTTCAATCTGATGATGAGTTTGCTATGTTTGAAGATCGCAATAGTAACAGCGGCGCCAACAGTCCCAATCCCGCGGGGATTATCGAGCCTGATAACTACTTCATGGCTGATGATAAGTTCTACGAATGGTTGAGTAACAGAAATGCCACGTTACATGAGAGAATTGAAGTAGAACGATCGCGTCTAAGCACGTCGATGGCTAGCGCAGGTATCATTGCCGAAGCAACTAGTAAATATTGGAAACGGTTGAAGCGAAAAGTAGAGAATGAAGTTTTTTATGATGCGCATCCGTGCCAGTACAAGCTGAATGTGTCACACGAAGGAGTGTACCCCTCTCGCACACACTTGGTTATTCGCCCGCGTTTTGAGATCCTAGAAGAGACATCTCACTCTTACAACAGCCCAGTCAGGAGTGAAGAGGACAGTAAGAGTGTGTCTAGTCCCGCGGTGTCTAGTGTGGAGTATGGGGATGAGGAAGCTCGCCGCGCACTAGCAAAAGCTTGTGTTGGATACATCAAAAATGTGACTCAAATAGAGGAAGAGGCGGTTGCAGCTGCAGCTGGAGGAGGTCCTGACGCGTCCAAGGGTGTGGCAACAAATGACATGGATGAGCTGTACAAGTACGTTGACAAAGCACCTGGTGATACGTGGGGACTTGTCGATCAAGATGAGTTTGAAGAGGGCGGAGCAAGCCTAGTCGGTGCGGTGTCCGTGCCCCACTCAACCAGTGACGCAGCAGGGACAAGACCACCTGATAATGGAGAGAGTAACATGGAATCTATTCGAGATATTCGTCTGTTAGAAGAAGCCATCAAGAACAGGAAAGAGGTCGACACCGCGCCGTTACACTCTCGTTCAACGCGCAGAATCTCGAATGCCGAGCCATCAATCACCGCGAAAGTAATGATGGTGACAGCATCCGGCTCCTTCCACGGCCAACTTTCCTTCAACGGCAAAGATATCTACTTCACTTCTTCATTGCAAGACAACGACTTGCATGACAGCGCCGTGGTGAATGCCGTTAGTCTGCGTATTCGTCGTCGTAGATGGACAATTTCCTTTGTTCAGGCCATCTACCTGCGTCGGTACCGACTGCGTGACAGCGCCATGGAAGTTTTCTTTAAACGAGGTAAACATCGCAACTTCTTTGTTGATTTTGGGCACACTAAAGAGAACAGAAAGACCCGCGACGCCTTCGCTAAGAAGCTGATGGATTACGCCCCGAAGGCCGCATTCAAGCAGTACCCGATGCTAGCCAAGTATGGCACTTCAACGTTGATGCAAGAGCACGAGGTGTTCGACAATATTCAAGAGCGTTGGATCCATGGCAACGTCTCGAATTTTGACTACTTGATGGCACTCAATACTATCTCAGGTAGGTCCTTCAACGACTTATGTCAGTACCCAATCATGCCGTGGGTTATTGCGCAGTATGATCAGCCTACTATTGACCTGTCAAATCCCGCAACTTATCGGGATTTACGCAAGCCAGTTGGTGCATTGAATGAAGAAAGGTTAAGGGATTACTTGGACCGTTACAACTCGTTCAGTGAAAATGTAACAAATGACATCCCACCATTCATGTACGGCAGTCACTACTCTACTATGGTCGGGGTAGTGCTGCATTTCTTGGTGCGATTACAACCATATGCTGCACTGCATAAGGAGATGCAAAACGGTCACTTTGATGTAGCGGATCGTCTCTTCTCCTCGATCCCTAACTCGTTCCGCCATAACACAGGTCAGTTGAGTGAAGTGAAAGAGTTAATACCCGAGTTCTTTACAAATCCCAATATCTTCCGCAATATTAACAACTTTGATTTTGGTTACACGCAAGAAGGCAACAAGTTGAACGACGTGGAACTGCCGCCTTGGGCATCAACACCCGAAGAATTTGTAAGAATTAACCGGGAAGCATTAGAGAGTGAGTATGTAAGTAAGCACATCAACGAGTGGATTGATCTGATATGGGGATATAAGCAAATAGGGCGTGAGGCAGTAGAAGCCCACAATGTGTTCTACTACTTGACTTACATCGATGGCGTGGATCGCGACCGGATCGAGGATGAAGAGTTAAGAAAAGCATTAGAGTTACAATCAGCTCATTTCGGGCAAATCCCTATGCAGCTATTCACCACTCCGCACCCCAAGAGAAAGACCCATTTCACAAGTAATAACAAGAAACCATATATACTTGAACGCCCAGCGAACCTAGTGAGTAAGTGGGCTCCTATCAACCCGCGTCCACTCAATAAATGCTTTCAGTTGAACATAACATCCCTGAAGAAGGAGAGCAACAACGAGGTAGTTGATCCGCTTTCCGCCGTTGGTACCTTGGCGCAACCATTCTATAAATATCTTACTCGCTCACAAGATATTGAGGAGACGATGAGTACCAAGGCCCCGTGCACGTTGATCTATCGAACCCCGGCCATCTCATCCTCGGCAAATCTAGCGCCTGAAAGAGTTGCTTATATTTCTATTTTAAACGAACGTTTCTTGTGTGTAACTGACAATGGGATCGTGGAGGTGTACAAGTACAGTATCAACGACGGTGTGAAGCATGCCATCTCTCAGCTGTCAGCGCGACCTCCTTCACCTGTAAATGATGCCATGAATAGCCGCAATCGTGTGCGTTC
>JACCDO010664876.1_pt1 | contig 24764 bp, 19 predicted proteins | sample 7446101 | NCBI WGS metagenome assembly JACCDO01 (sample SAMN15323440, study PRJNA562643) | freshwater metagenome | isolation source: river surface water | place: USA:Blue River Watershed | collected 2017-08-16 | reverse complement strand
TAATTAGTCACCTTTGCTATCGCTTTGTATCATCGGTCGAACAATGGAACCCAGTACACGGAAACAAGCTGACGGACATGCAACGCAGAGAATGGACCACCAGCTTTTGCCGAATACAAAGCTGGTTATCGATTCTCTGCGTTGCATGTCCGTCAGCTTGTTTCCGTGTACTGGGTTCCATTGTTCGACCGATGATACAAAGCGATAGCAAAGGTGACTAATTACTATAAGATCTGCGTTTTTGCGAAACCTTGTTACAGTACAATTCTCTGACGCTCGTTTTCGGTACGTACGCGGTTCGTGTATGTTTTGCAGTGCTCCAGAAGATCCTTGCCCATGGAGGCGAGAATAGGAAGACCTCCGTCAGAAGCAGCAGCAGCCTCGCTGAAGATACAAGAGCCGCTTTTACAAACAGAGCTTCCATTCGTACTTTCCCCGTACGTCCTGCAATCATTCCCATTATTTCCGTCGACAGATGGCTTGCTGACCAGCTCGAAGCACGGCGACTTCCACACCCATGCCGGTCCTTTTACACCATGTTTAAATCTCGTACGGGTTAATTTTCCCTCATATAATATAGAATACAGTCTCATTGTTCTTTTTCGGCGATGTAATTTTCACTTGCTTGTATGTTTTTCCTCTCCGCTTCAGAACGATACAGGAAAACTGTGTATGAGGTTGCATGTTGATTGACAGTGTGACTTAGAGCTACATAATGTCTATCAACAGCGACTTGACATAGTTGGTGCCAATAGCTTTAATCTACGGGCGACATGCACAGCACTACTTCAGGCAAAATGGCTTGCATGCATAATACGGGATTTTATATAACCTGTAATTAGCCTTCGATAAGATAATTTAACGAGCTTTTAATCGCTTTAAAATATATTTTCTAATAAAAATAATATTCCTAAATAAATGGCACAGCTGCTAGTGTTTGTAATAAAATATCATTACAGAAACATCACAAAATTAAGCGTCAGATGCCATACAAACGAAAGCAAAAATAGCATTACATAAATTTAAATTAATTCAAGAGTATCGTAAATTTTCAAGGACAAAATCATTAACAAAATATATAATGTGAATGCTTGTTGCTCGTTCGTGTGGTAAATAGATTGCTAGATATCAGTAAATTAGCAGAAAATAATTGAGAAATATTTTTATTTGCTAGCAATATAAGATCTCTGTGTTCATGTAATTATTTATTCATAGTAAATTTTAATTTTTAATAGCTGGAATCAATTTGAATTAAAAATGTACGCATATTTTTAAATGTTACGGTTAAATATTTAGAAGCTTCATTCTCAAATTAATTTAAATAAAAATTTTCAGTTGTTGACCTTTCATCCATGGAATTTATTTTATTAAAGATAGCTATTTTTCGATTGGCCGTATTTTCAATTAAATCTTTTGAAGAGCACGAATGTTATGACTATATATTGATTTAGTTTTGGAAAAGCTTTAATTAACCCTAACCATACCCTAAACTAATATTTTTTTTAACACCCATATATATTAGTATATTGCATTTTCAAACGAGTAAATCAGATTGAATAAATTTAACCGCATAGCCTAGATATTCGAAGACACATTATATTAATGTTATTGTAACATCTTAATAGTTTGCGTAGGCGCTAGTATTACCTGTACATATATTTTAGCTGGAGTAGTGGCAGTTCTGATATTTTTTAATTATTTGAGCCTACGCTACATACATACTCAACAACACTCTATGTTGAAGATCGTAAATTAATATATGTTCGTCCACCACTATCCTATAATAGCGAAAATATTGAACGATCGCTACATTAACTTTCGCAAATTATATCATCTCCATCGTTGTTTTTCACTCCGTAAATGAGATCAACTTCTTCTTCTTCCTCAAGGCGGCATCTAAAACTTTGAAAGAGCACCAAAGTTTTGACGAGGGTTTTTTAAAGCTCAAGTATCTTTAAAGCCAAATGACCACTTTCTTTTAATTTATAAAGATTATTACTTTTTTAATTTGTAAAGACAGGGCATCTTGAAAAATAATTATTATACCAATGGTAGAGGTCTCATTAGATGTTTTGAGCTTTGTTGGATTTATAACTTTATTCACTACTTGGAGGTTGACACGAAAGGAAACCCCTCGCGCACCACTGCTACCTACTTGTATTGGTTGGCCAAAGATAGTGAAGCGAAAAGAGTTTGTGGTTGCAACTCGCATACATAATATGAATTCGTCAAAACTATCAGATCCGAAAGATGTGTCAGCATTCATTTCAAGTGCCTTGGAATATGCTACCATAGTTATTATTTGCATAGGCTATTATGAACCAAATTCAGTAAACCATTCGGGATTGCAATCATATTTAGAAGTTTTATCACAGCAACTTGAGATATCATTGGGAGCTTCAACAATGTCAAAAGTTATTTTACTTCCAGTATTCCCCTGGGGCAAATTTACTTCTGCATTAAATGCTGCTATACTTACTGCTATTGATTGCGGTTATCAATACATAGCTTTTCAGTCTATAGAATTTCGCCTTCAAAAAGGAAGTGCTTGTAAAATGTTTGAACGCATATTCTCAGATCCAGAAGCATTGGTCATTGGACCCGAAATGGATGGACATCAATTTGAGTATGGTCGACAAATTTTGCGTGGGCGCACTAGTCCATGGAATACATTTGCTATATGGTCCATTGAAATCTTGGCTCTAACAGGGTTTCCAATGATTGGTGATGCCTATGGTGGTCCTTGCGGGGGTGTAGAGGAGGTAAGCACAATCGCCCTCGCCCAGTATATCCGACCTTATTTAAAAGCATATCTTGTGCGATCTAGTGGTATACTATGGGATACAAAATTTGTTGATGCGAAGAGAATCGCATGGCACGACGTTAAGATGAGAAGTAAGGACGATCGCCCGGCGGCACAACTCGTGGCTCTCAACTTGCCGCCTGCCTTTGTGGATCATATTGATATTGATTGAAAAAAATGTGTTAAAGTAGCATGATAAGTAAGCATTACTCAATATTTTATTATCAACAGAAATAATTCACGGCACCACCACCTCCTGAGGTGGCGGCCTTCTGCGCGCTGTCCGACCACGTTGCTGTCACATATATGCCACGCCTCCGCCAGTCAGCTATACGCCTTACCAACTCGTTCCATGTACAAACTTTACTTATAGTCGGATTTGGAATCTGTGTACGAAGTGCTGCTTTGATTAGGATGCTTGTTCTCTCCGATGGCAGGTCCCCCGAAGCCCAGCGAGGGGTCGAGCGCGGACAGCTTGCTCGCGGTCGCGTCTATTCTCATTGGGGCCAAACCAACGCGCGCAATGTGGATTGGCATGGGAGTGGCCTGCACTTCAGTTCCAGTACTTACTCCATCGTACTCAAAGGCTTGTGTTAACGCGCCGCCGACATTGCCGTACTCCAGTACCGCCTCGTCGGCTTTGCCGCCATCCTGCTTCTTGAAGTCCACAATTTGTTTGAAAATATGAAATAATATATGTTTGGCGCTTCGTGCCCCAAAAGGGAGCTGACCCATGATGCCAAGAATTTCACCCGCCTCGGCGATGAAGTACTCCATGTCTTCCACGCCGTTTGTGCACTTGTTTGTCAGCTGTGCGAGCCTCAAGCCTTCCTTGGCGAAATGCTCATCGAGATCGAACTGATCGAGAGCAGGGGGTGCAGGTTCTCGCACCGCAGGCGGAAAGGTAGCTGGAGGCAGCTTCGGCAGAGGACATTCGAATTGAGGGGGTATGAGGGTGAGCGACTCGTGGGGCACTCCGAGGGGCTCGTACAGCTTCAGCGTTTGTGGAATGAGGTCTGTGTCGAAACGGAATTGCATCGTGTCGAACATGCGCGTAAAGTCACGCGGAAGCTCATCCATGCCTTGCAGACACGGTTTGATGTTCTGACTGAAAGACTCAATGTGCGGAACTGGGGCATACTCCGAAATTTCCGAGTCCTGCCGGTCCGAGGCCATGTCAAACTCTGCTTCATTGAGAAGCCAAGCAAATATCATATCCGAAAGTTTGCTGTTTTCTTCTTTGTCGAGCCAATCGTCCCCGAAAATATCCACTGATCCTATGACAGCGAGTCTGCCGCGTTGTCCGCCGGTCTCCAGCACGGTTTCCGACTCCCACACCGCGGCAATAGGTCTATTCATCGGCAACGAAACAGGACCAGATGACAACATAGGTCGCGATGGTCGCACCACATTCAGCGAGCATCCATAGGGGTATACGAAAGGTAATTTTTCAAGCACAACATCTTTGCTTTTGCTGGTCACCTTCGACGTCGTGTTCGTAGTTTTTTTGGATCCCAGTGATGTAGAGTTCTACAATGGCAGGAGGGGAAAAAGAAAGCACAAAGCAAACGTTAGAATTAGGAATAAAATGTGATGGTGGAGAAATCGAAGCAATGGTGATCCAACGCATAAAAAACTAAAAATAAATACAAACCTTTTTCCTCGCCATATCAGGAACAAGAACTCCTTCTGCAATGAAAACCTCTTTAGGATGCAAATACTTGTAATAAACTTGACGCATGATGCTGTCGCCATTAACAGTAACACCTAACTCCCCGAATAGATCGCCATAATTGCAAGAAACGTTCTTATCTGTGTCACCCACGAGAAATAGCATACGCCCTCCGGCATTTAACCATTGTCTTAGATCTGTGCACTCCTGTGCGCTAAATGGCTCTCGCGCTCCACCAATTACTAGCAAACTTGCTTCAGTGAGTGTCTCAGTCGTCAAGTCATCCTTGTTGGATGATATCTTGTAGTGTGCCCGGAGTCGGCGGAAAAGTTTCTTGAATCCACTGTTTGGATGATGGGATTCTTTCTTTGAAACATCAAAGATGATTGATTTCTAATAGTTTCCGTGTATTGAAGTGAAATGTATTGTTTAAAATGTAATGACAGAGAAAAGCGTTGTTAGAAAAGTCCAACGAAATACTTTGGAAATTGCCATTTAATGAGCAAAACAAATTACAAGAGTAATCAAAATGCGACAAGAATCATATTTATTAAGATTTTCGCAATAGTTTTTCTCAATAATGCATCTATTCTTAAGCAAGGCCATATTACATTGGTATTACGTCCACCTACTTTGGAATCACCTCCTTCCCCTGACATGACGTTTAAAATATAAAATACGGGTCACTCAGATATAAATTTAGTCTTGCTTATCACGGGAATGTAGCTTAAAACTATTGCTACCTTCTTCCGTGTTGCGAATCGACCTATCCCTTTTTTGGGTTTGAACGACGAAGGGAACGAAAAGCGACTTTTTAAAGCCCGCAAATTCCCGATGATGGAAATGACGTCGTCGTACAACTCCTACGTACAGATCATTTACAAAAGTCAAGTCGCTGTCAGTAAAAGTTTATATCAGTTCCGGAACTAAAATTTCGATGGAAGTTCAGGAAACGTACATTCTTCAGGCAGAGTCAGAGCTTCGCAGTGAAGTTGCTCAGGGAGGTTTCTTAAAAGTCGTATTAATTGAAGGTAGTGCAGAGGTATTTGGAATAGAAATGGCACCAAACCGGGAATACATCTTTACCGATGAAAACGTAGCAATGTTCTCTTGGTATGGCTGTAAGCTGAAGACTTTTTCAGAAAATGCCCGCAGCTATGTTTCAGATAGTACACCCATGGTAGCAATTGTGAATACTCATATGCAGCTGGAAGCTAGGCGGGATGTGGCTGTAAAAAATCAAGACTTTGGGCCAAGGATATTGATTGCAGGTCCAAATGATAGCGGAAAATCAACCTTAGCTCGAATTCTTTCGGCGTACGCTTGCCGCTTGGAAAGGACACCTGTTTATATTGATCTTGATGTGGGACAATCTGCAATGTCCATTCCAGGAACAATTTGTGCCACACCTCTGGACAAATTCAGTTTGAGTGTTGAAGAAGGGTTCTCTCACGCTACGCCATTAATATATTCACTTGGGCATACTTCTCCGAAGGACCATGCGGAATTGTACAATAAGCTAGTATCTATTCTAGCCGGCAAAGTTAAAGACCGATTAGAGAGAGATGCCGAACTTAGATCTTCGGGTATTATTGTTAACACTTGCGGATATATAGAAGATGAGGGGTACGACATTTTGCTGAAGTGCATTCAATCCTTCGCTATCGACATTGTGTTGGTTATGGGTCACGATCGTTTGTACTCATCGTTGTGCTCTTCGCTAAAAGATAGTCTAGTCATTGTGAAACTTCCACTGTCTGGTGGGGTAGTGAAAAAGGAGCGTCAATTCAGGTCTCGATCACGACAATTGCGCATTAAAGAATATTTCTATGGAAAACTGTCCTCATCTTCAGGTTTGAGTGTATCGTATTCTCCAGCTCGAATGGATATTCCCATCAGCTCAGTGAAATTTCTTCGAGCTGGAGGGTTGCAATTATCGGAAAATATGAGAGTTATGGGCGATGTAGGGAGTGAGGCGACCCAATTAGTCCGCGTTTCACCTTCAGATCAGGATTTGAATAGGTGCATCTTAGCAATATTGCATCCTGTGTCTGATGGAATTCCGAAAGCCGGTGCCGATGAATTACCCCAATCTTTGCTGTACTCTAATGTGGCAGGATTTCTGTATGTTGTTGCATTAAACTTAGAGCAGGATACCATCACCGTGCTGTCACCGTGCAATTCATCACTCCCAAGTCCTTACTTACTAGTCGGTTCCGTGAAATGGGATGATAACAAGTCTTAATCGTATTATTTTACTGTGTTAGTATGTACATTACCATATACAAATCATGAAATATCATAAGGTAATTCTATAAACCCATTGGCGTCGGCTGTGCTGTCCAACACCGAGATGATCTCTGAGAATGTGGGTCTTTTCTGTGGATCTTCAAACCAGCATCGGCAAAGAAGGGTGTGAAGCCATTGCGGGGCAGTCTTGGGGATCGGCGGTCGCACTTTTTTCTCGCAGAGAAACACACGGGCAAGCGCTGCATCGCAAATTTCCACCAGAACGAATTCATCGTCAATGTTCACTGGAGCTCCTAATTTGGATCTTGCCGGATTGTCCTGCCAAACCGTGGTCTCGCCTAGAGATTCAACATGCAGAGGCGACTCCGACGGAGCCTCAGCATTGGACAGGGTCTTCCTTTCTCTGAGTTTAGTGTGGACTATATCTGCTATCCCCTGAATTTGCATCATACGTTCATCCTTCAAGTCCTTTAAGCGAACTTGCACCATTGGATGCCGCCAGCAAAGCAATTCCCATAAAATGATGCCAAAAGAAAACACGTCTGCTTTTATTGTGGATCCTTTGCTCAGCATGGATTCTGGCGCTGCCCACCCTGGAGTGCCAGTTGGTTCGTCGTCCAATTTACTGTCCTTGTCCAAAGCAGAGCGCTGCATGCGACTTTCTCCGAAGTCGGCTATGAGAGCGGTGTAATCTGGGCCTAATAGAATATTTGGTGATTTCAAGTCGCGGTGAATGATGTCGTTGTCGTGCAGATATCGCATCGCGTCTGCAATCTGCCGTGCACACCGGAAAGGCGAGAAGGTCTTTTCAAGGTTGGTCATCTCTATCGTTGCAGACGACTGCGAAGTGGAAAGGCTTTGCTTTATAGCAGAAGAAACCCTGGAAACTATCGAATTCGAATTGCTAGGTCGAGCCAAGGCGGATAACGACGGAGTGCTTCCAGAACGCGAAAGCGGAGATTGAAATGACGGCAAAGAAGATAGATTTCCTGCAGATGGGGACTTTGCGGGCGAAAAGGCAGCAATCGCCGCCGCGGCATTTACCTCCACACTTATGCGCCGTGGACGACCCTCCGGCTGGCTGTTGCACAAAGCGTTTTGTTTCTCCAAATATTTCAGCAAGTCCCCGTTCGTGGCGTACTCCATGACAATGCCGAGAGATGGAGGGTCTATAAGCACCCCATAAAAGGCAATGATATTAGGGTGCACAAGGTCCTTGAATAAGCTAGCTTCATTTTTGAACAGTTTGATGTTTTCTTTGGTCAGCAGGTCATACCTGAAGCGCTTGACGACCACGTGGCGACGGCGCCAAAAGTGGACTTCTACACTGATATCCATGCGCTCCTCCAATTTTTTTCTAAAGTAAATTTCGGCCTTTGGAATGACACATTGCCATGTTGTTGCTTCCGTGGACCACGCCATATTCTCGGTGTGCGATTTCAGTGTTTCTTCGTTTTCGTCCAAGTCTAAGTCAGTTGCCCAATATTGACAGTTTCTTTTTAAGGAAGCATAGGTCATAGGCCCCCACACAACAAACTGTACAAAGCGCATAAGATTATCCCCACAAATACCAAGATTAACGGCAAAGAAATCGGTTGTAAGTGTGAGTACTCGAGCCAAAAAAAAACCGAAGTACAGCCAAGCCACATAGGAAAAATAAGTTCTTAACGTTGCATTTACGGGCGCATCCAACTTCTGATTTCTAGTAAAATACCATGCGGCAAAATGCACTAATGATAAAATTGATTCCCGGACTGCATAGAGAATTGCCAAGTTTTTCAAAGGCCAATATATTGACGTTTGTCCTGGTGAGCCTATTACTATTGACACAATGCTTATCAGATATATTAAAGTTGTTCCAAGCGCTATTTTCCAAGCCAGTTTATAAGATCTCTCACCTATGTCATTTGATGCAAGTATCAGCACCACGTAATATTCCACGAAATTGCTAAATCCTCTCAATATACATGCCCCGATCAGAAGTGGTGTTAGCTGGCCAATATCGTTTCCATAAATACCAGGGGAATTGAGCTGCATGGCCTTATAATTGCGATTAATATCAAACACCGCAGATATAGCCCACAAAATATAGAAACAAATAACTCCAGAGAATGCACGAGCATGGCTCTCAATATTAATAGTGTTCTTGGCATACCCTGCTAATGCACGTGAATGAGATCTTAAGAATTTTCTCATCAAGTAAATGAAAACAAAAGTACAAACGACGCCTTGGGCCAAACTAATCCATGAACCCAGACAATCTGCGCTGTGAGGATGCGCCTCATGAAGGTTGTAACAAAAGCCAGAAGAAATAGCAGACATTATTTAGACGATTATGTATTATGCAACTACTTTTGTTGATCTTGAGCTTGATCTGCGCTTTCTTTAGGTAGAGCCTTTATCGAGAATCTTTTACTCCGCTCATGAACTCGTTCAAGGTGAGCAGTGGCTATACGATGTTCTTGATCCAATTTAGATTGCACAATATCCTCAATTTTTTTCCAAAGCAACTGCTTACCGATAAAACCAAAACACAAAATGGTCCCGAGCCCAAACCAAAGCTTTGCCTTATTCGTTCTAGACATCAGGAGGGGACTTTTTGAAAGAACACGTGTTCTTTGTACCAACGAAACTGCGTTTTCTTCAAAAAGGAAAAGAAGAAGAACTGAAGCTTGACTTCACTCCGAATTCGATATTGCCTATCTTGATATTTCATCATTTCAAAACTATATTTCTCTGTGTTTGATTTGAACGCAGTTTTCAAAATTTTCGATGTTTTCCTCACGAGACAATCCCGATGATAGTGCATTAAAAGATTTTCGAGCTGATCTGGAATTGATTCGTCGTTTAGAGAGTGATCTAAAGACGAATATTGCCCGCGAAGCAATCCATGTTGCAATTGTGGCTTGTGAAAAGCATGCAGAACGCGTTCGTAGTCTGGAAGACCGAAAAAAGACACAATTAGAAAAGCAAGCAGTGCCAAGTGTAGATTCTTCAATGACTTCTGGCCAATACCAAGCTTTTAGAAGATGGAATGTAAATATTTTTATCCCAGAATCTTCTTTCGAAGCTGTCGTATTAGGTACCCATAGCATATTATTAGGTTATGAATTTGTCTGTTTGGAGGAGTTAAAAAGCACAACCCCTGGTTTTGCCCCACCTATTCGAGAGCTGCCACCCAGCAAATTTATTCCTGAATCATGGAAAAATAGCTTTCGTGCCGTGGATCCAAGAATCGTGTTGATGTACAAACATAATCCTTCCAAAAAACGCTTCACCTTGTCATTTACTTTTGTTCCTTCCTCAGGCACCTTAATTCTAGTAACTCTAAGCGAAAAAAACAACGAATCACACACAGTTACAATTGATACGGAGCGCCACATCAGTTTGAGTTCTTTTTCAGATAGCAACCCCGAATCTATTTTTACCAATCTTCTGGGTTTTGAAAATATCATCAGGGAACTTGCAGCGAAATTTGGTATTCAACCATCTGAGCTTAAAAATATCAAAATCGAAGACATTGTAGACGGAATGCAAACAGGTTCCGATACATCTTACTCCAAACTGACTAATTCGGACAGAGGTGACAAAGTTTTGACCTATACCGACACAAATTTAGGAAATGCGCTTCCTGATTCAAGAGTTGGCAATGGAGATCTTAACCCATTCAATCCAATAGCATCTGGAGTCAGACGGGGATTCGATAATGGCAGCGGAAGTCTGGTCGGTCCCAACCATCCAATCTTTAACTTGCCCAGCCCTGACCGCGATCCGGGTTATGCTGGTCTACCACAACCGCGTTTTGATCCCTACGGTCCCGTGACTGGCCCTAATGGACCAGATGTTGGAAATGTCGGATTTGATCCCAGAATCCCAAGCATTGGCAGCAGAGATGGACCAGGACAACATCGTGTGCCGGGTGAACCTGACCCAGACCATTTGAAGCCGCCTGATATTCCCGACTTAAATGGAGCGTTGTCGCCTTTTGTTTTTCCTGGACGAGGATTAGGACCTAGAGGACGCGGTCCGAGAGACAATAATCCATTCTTTAGATAATTCGGTTTAGCATATATATAGTTAAAATTGTACGTTGTACGTAATCCCAGTTTTTTAGTGCGTAAATTACCACATAAACATATTTATGCCTTCACGCTTGCCTTACGAGAGGATCTTCGCTTAGAAATTTCCGATCTGCGAGCATCCTTCTGCTCTGCAAGGCGCTTCTGTAAAAGAGCCGCGTATGTTGCACGATCAGCCTTGCTTTGTTGCAGGGCCTTGACTTTTGCATCCGCGCGAGTCTTCTTGCGCTGCAAGGTAATAGGAGTAACAAGACGCTGAATGGAGGGTCTCTTCTGAACTTCCTTGCCAGCCTTGGTCTTGAACTTGCGAGTAATAACATGCTTGCGCACATCGTCTTCCTTGGAAAGGTTGAACAACGCGCGGATCTTGTTGGCACGCTTAGGACCCAGACGACGAGGGTTGCTGGCATCAGTCAGACCCTCGATTTCTTGGTCACCCTTCTTCTTCACAACCAAGTTGAGCACAGCAAGATCAGGGCCAACAATGCAACCACGGACGGACTTGCGCTTACGCTCACCAGTGCGGCGGATACGGTAGCCAGAGCTGCCGTCCTGAAGCAAGAGGCGAACACGGCCCATGGAAAGAACACCCTGTTTCATGGCGAAACCTTGGCTGTCGTTACCACCAGAGATGCGGAAAATATAGCCCGCAAACTCCTCACCGAGATCCTCACCGAGGACATCCTGAGAAATGCGCTTCTCATAGAGGGCGCGCAACTTCTTTTCGTCGTCAACGACGATGACTTTCTGACTACCAGTGACAGGGTAAGCGATATTGAGCTATTGTTGATTAAGTTTTTATTGAGTTAGAAAGGAGGAAAATATTAGTTGTTGTGTCGTAAACGCGGCAAACTCGGTAACCTATCTAGGTACCCTCTCGCCATTTTTTAAGCTTGCATTTAAGGTCAATATTCACATATAAATAAGCAGGTATGATCACAGCACGAAGAATATAGCTTCACGTGCATAACTAAATCCTGAACTGTACTAACCTTCATATTTTCACAAGAAGATCGCAAAATGAACTCGAGTGGCCATCGCCTGAGCGACCGTCGGTGCGCGCGTTGGTCAAGTGAACATCGCAACCGCCGTTGCCACCTTTCTTTAGGTCTTTTGACAGCTTCTACTACACCCGATACCAAATATTTCACAAAACAGATAGATATCTCTTTTCTGGCGTTTGTTGTATATTTAAGTATATTATCATTTTTAGAAGGTTATATTGGAATAAGAATTTTGAGTTGAAAAATGTCACCAACTACGAGTCGACCCCAACGCATCACCACCGTACAGGTGGAGCGTCAAGTACAGGCGCAACGAATGCTAGATGTACAGCGAGCAAAGCTTGCGTCATTTTCTTCTGAGAATGATAAACTTTTATCGGAGGCTAGAGCTCAAGCGAAAATTGATATAAAGCGCCGTGAACAAGAACAACAAATTTGCCGAACAGAGATGGAGTATGAGCGCAAGATCCAAGAAGAAATGAAGCAGAGAACTCTTAAAGAGCGCACTATTGTTCAGAATCAACTCTTAGCGGCTGAAATCGACAAAGATATGGCTGAAGAGCAGAGACGCAAAAGAGAAATTCAACGCATCTGTGACGAGTCACCAGAATTAAAAGAGCTAGAAAAGGCCTTAAAAATAGCTTATATGAACAAAGAAAGAGCTGCCCAATATCAAGAGAAAGTGCTGTTATCACAGCGAGAGCAAGAGAGAATTCAAGCCATAGAAGATCAGATGGAGTTCGATAGACAAAAAGCTCTACTCGATGATTACAACAAAAAAGGAGCCAAGAATGCAATGTTTGACGACCAGCGCAAAGTGTTGCAAAAACAGATTCACGAAAGGCAGCAACTATTGGAAGAAGCGAGAAAGCAAGTCTTGGATGAGCGTGCGATGGTGGACACGATCGTGGCCAAAATCAATAATGAGGACAGAGAGGAAGCAATTAAACGAAGAGAAAAACAAATCGAAACCGCCAAAATGGTGGCTGAGTATCAGAGACAATTTGAAGAAGAAAAGAAGGCTGCCAAAGCGAAGGCTTTAGCTGAGGAAGAAGCAATCCGAGCATATCAAGAGTCAGTCGCAGCCAGAGGCGCGGGTGTTGCCGCCAAGAAGCAAGCCAAGAAAGATGAAGAAGATAGAATATTGGCCAAAATTGTCGAAGAGACAGAACGCAAGAGAAAAGAAGAAGAGGAATTCAATGATTTGCGCGATATGCTGTGGGCAGAAGAACTGGAAGCAGCGCGAGCCAAAGATGCTCAAGATCGCAAGGACAAGTCCCACCGATTGAGGGCGGAGATGATGACAGCCAACGAGCAAATGCTTGCCAAGAAAGCCGAGCTGCGCATCAAGGAGGCCGAAAACGAAGCACGTATGATTTCTTTGATGAAGAAGAAGTTTGCAGAGGATGAGGCGCGAGAGAGAGCAGAGGAAGCAGAGAAGAAAGCGATCAAGGCACATCACATGGTACTTATTGAGCAACAGGCCAAACAGCGTAGAGCGATGTATGAAGAAGAGAAACAAGATGAGCTCGAGGCTACTGAAGAAGCCAATAGACGAGAAGAGTACCGAAAGGCTGTCATTCAAGAGGCACGTAAGAGGCTTCTCGAGGAACACGGCCAAAAACTTCAAGGTTTCATGCCGAAAGGTAAATTTCATTAAAGTTTGAGATGTGAAAAGGAACAAGTCTGCACAATGCAGTTCCTTGTCTGATACTGATAGATATTCGATGTATGTAAATAGTTAATGAGGAATTCTACGGATGTCACACTAGAGATAAACAAATCCTTCGCAATTTTTACACTCTGGTTGTAAAACTACTTTATATTTTCCCCTCTCCGTACTGCATGGAATGGTAGATAAACATGTAATTATCGATTTATTTTAGTGAGGAGTTTTGAAAGCTTCCTTTGCAACTTTCGGATGTATTAAACAAACTGAGGTGAGAACTGTCACAGGTTGAAAAGAAGCCGACCATGGCGAGCCAAAGTGAACGCGACCGATTAGTTGAGCAATATCGAGCCAAAATACGAGAATGTCGTCAAGTGGAGGCTGAGTAAGTGACTTCGTTCTTGACTTGAAAAATGGAATCTGTTTGCGAATGACAGAACTATACTAGAAGTCACAAACGAGATATTTCTCGCATATAAAATGCTCAAAACAAAGTGTCATGTGATTCTATTTAAATATCTTGTCATTTAGGATACTCTTGTTGTTCAAAATACTTTTCACGATAGAAACCCTACTAACGCCGCATGTTTTAATCTTTTTTCAAATATGATTTAATACTATTTTGATCACCTTTTATTTCAGCCTGCAAAAATGTGTTCAAGACAGAAAAGATTTAAAATTAGAATACGAGCGTTCAGAAGACGATGCTAAAGCCATCCAAAGTGTTGGCATGCTTATTGGAGATGTTTTGAAGCAAATGGACGAGGAACGATTCATAGTAAAAGCGTCTTCCGGACCTCGCTACGTCGTGGGATGTCGCGGAAAATTAGATAAGTCAAAATTAAAACAAGGAACACGTGTGGCTTTAGATATGCAGACCATGACCATCATGAGACCCATGCCTCGTGAAGTAGACCCGACTGTTTTCAATATGCTCAATGATGAATCTGGTAAAGTTGATTTCACCGAGATAGGAGGACTTACAGAGCAAATACGAGAAATGAGAGAGGTCGTCGAATTACCACTCACAAACCCGGAACTTTTTATCAGAGTTGGTATCAAAGCGCCTAAAGGTGTCCTGCTATACGGCCCTCCGGGAACAGGTAAAACCCTTCTGGCTCGAGCCTTAGCGTCTAATATTAACGGAACATTTTTAAAAGTGGTAGCTTCTGCTATAGTAGACAAGTATATTGGAGAAAGTGCGCGTATAATACGTGAAATGTTTGGATATGCAAAAGACCATCAACCCTGTGTTATTTTCATGGATGAAGTCGACGCCATTGGTGGATCTCGTTTTGGAGAAGGATCCTCAGCAGATCGTGAGATTCAGCGAACTTTAATGGAGTTGCTCAGTCAGTTAGATGGATTCGAAAGTCTGGGTGCGGTAAAGATTGTTATGGCCACCAATAGACCTGATATTCTCGACCCTGCGCTGCTACGGCCTGGCCGGTTGGATAGAAAAATCGAGATTCCTTTACCAAACGAGGCATCAAGATTGGAAATTTTAAAGATTCACTCGGGGAGTGTTACCAAGAGGGGTGACATCGACTATGAGAGTGTGGCGAAGCTAGCCGATGGGTTTAATGGAGCAGATTTACGAAATATTTGCACTGAAGCGGGTCTCTTTGCTATTCGAGACAATAGAGATTACATTCTGGAGGAGGATATGATGAAGGCCGCGCGTAAAATTGCCCAAGTAAAGAAGCTCGAATCGAAACTCGACTACCAAGCAGTTTAATTGTTACTGTATATATAAGAAAGGAAAAAATGTCGTCAATTTGCACGTGGTCGTAAATGGGATGGACAACTAGTACCTACTATTTTATCTAAACCAGAGTGATTGACACATTTTACAAATATAAAGAAAACACTAATTCACAGTATTCAAAACGAAATGACAGATGTTCGTCGAGAATGCCCACATCTTAAGCATTCACTTCTACATAGTCGGAAATTGAGCATTGTTTGATTGGATGATACCAACAATAATACCAAAGATTCCCAATGCCGACGCAAATATCTCTATGATCAAACATTTGACAAAAAGGGAATCATCTTGAGCGTCAGCCAAAGCGCAGGAACTACCTGCAATGCCCACGGCTATTCCGCTGGCAATGTTTGTGATGCCAACGCTACATCCGGAAAAAAAGACAGCATATCCCGCATAATGAAATGTGGCCCAATCCCAATTATCTGGAAATTGATATCCTTTGTCTTTTGGCGCTGTTACTTTTGATAACAATATGATGGCCAATATAACACCATAGATAGCTGTGGCTTCACAGAAGATTACACTGACAAGATTTTTTGATCGGATTCGCGGAGCCTTAACTGATGCACCTACAAGTGAAGAACCCGTAAGCCAAATTCCCCAAGCAGCACCAATGACAGAAAAGCCCAACCCAATCGCAATGCCCCAATTTGCCCAAGAATAAGGACTTATATGAGATAGAACTTCATCCCAGCCCTCATTACACAAGAGGGTTTTACACTGATGTGTAGCCGATTCACGCATTGTTGTTAAGACCTATCGGCGTGTCTTGGAGTGATCGAATAATCGATTGCCCCCTTTCCCCGACCGGGAGGCTGAAATGCGACGCACGCCGCTCCGTGACCTTTTTGAAAGAGGTCATTAAATATGAATCTAGCGTTGCTGGCTACATATTGGGGTATATTAGCAGAAAGACAGAACCCCAACGCATAATTATTTTTTAAAAAAAATCTGAAATATGAGCGAAGAGGATCTTACTGTGGAGGGCAATGTACCAAACAGTGCTCACAATTTGATTAGTGCTGAGAGAATTCCTGTAATAATAAAGAAAGACGCATGGAAAAAAAGCATATTGTTCTGCCAAACTGACGACGCAAAATTGAGTTTCGCCGGAGACTCTGGCGCAGTAGGACGATTTACATGTGACCGCAACAACTTGCAAATTGATCTGAAAGGTCGACAGTATGATGGAATTCTGGTACCAGGCCCGACAGTGCTATTCCTGAACCTAGCGCCACCAGTAGGACTAAAGATACAGCACAAAGAAGTGGCTCGCGCAGAAATAGTGACAAACGAGTTCTGCCACTTATCTTTTTCAAAAGATATTTTGGGGTCCATGATGGGAGAATACAGCGGCGGGTTATCCCGCAACGCAGAGTATTCTGACGACGAATCAACTGTTAATACAGAAGTAGGAGAAATGGGAATAGATGTAAAGAAAAAGAAAGCTCCTGTTATATCAAATGTGACCAACAGAAAAAGAAAGGTAGTTTCCAACAAGAAATCTGGCAACAAGAAGCAGCGAAAGTGAATGTATCATGTTATTTATAAAATTGTACAAACTGTACTTTATTACACCAAAAAATATATTGGTTGCGCTCCGACTTCATTCATTGAAATAATGTCACTGATATGCACTTTATTCGAAAATCCTTGACTCAAAAGCGTCTTACATGTTGGACTCTCCACTCTTACCAAGTTATCGCGAGCCAAGATGCTGAGTAGTTCCGATAACTGCTGAGAAGAAAGTTCGTCAATCTCAGCATTGATAGTGTCGATGTTTGCGCCAGGGAGCTTTGTCAACACAGACATCACTTTGGATGCCAGTAATTTGAAGGTTTTCGCATTCGTGCTACGATTGCTACGCTTCCAAGGACAAATCACATTATTATTACCTTTTTCGAAAGATGGGAGGAGTTCGCTTGCGTGCGGCATGTATGCACCGGGCAAAGGGTAGCCCTCTTGAGGCCTTTCTCTGGCGGGGAAGGCCACGCGAGTTGAGATTCGGTTGAGCTGGTCACTGGCATAACCCGTGTGACACGCGCCGATATGTTTTACAGTCGAATAGCTTGAAGGTGCCGTGCTTGCAGGAGCAAAACGTAATCCATCAACCGATAAATCAAGAAAACTAGTCTGGTGCGGCAAACCCGTGGAGTGGGGACCCATCATGCCGTGGGACATCACCAAAGCCTCCATTTCTGAAAGTTTGTTACTTGATGTGCGCAGCACGTCTGGATCAAAAATGTAAGTTTCAATCCCATTAGCTGCGCGAGACGCCCCGTCGAACTGGTAGTACTTCAGGAGTTCCAGGTAGACAGGAGCGAGAGATGTGGCCGCGCTAGCAACCGTGGCTTCTTCGGATTTTGCACGGGACGAAGCAAACGCGCCTGATTTCTGCTCATTTGCATCGCTGCTTCCCAAATCATTTTGCACAAACATAGGTCTGCCGCTTTCACTCTGAAATCCGTCTGCCGCAGTTGGTTCCATTTCAGCGGCCGATCTCTCTCGTTCTCTCAGCAGGTCTTCACAGCGGGGATCGAAGACTAATACTTCACCATCTGCATCAGTTTGCTTTGAAAATTTAAGTTTCAACAAGTCATTGATAATTTGAGAGGCCCTTGTCATAGTCAAACCGTAGTCCTGCGAAATCATTGCTGCGGAAATACCCTTATCAGGCGCAAACTGAAGCCGATGCCTGATCTGATCATAGAGACCCAGGTTGGTGGCAGTAGTGATAGCAAACGGCATATGATCATACTCAAGTGACTGAACCATGGTTTTAAATCTACGCAAATAAAATCTAGAGTTCTGCCACGGATTTTGAAATACTAAACTAGAGCTGTTACTACCACCAACGGGACTTTGCGTCTTCTCAATTACAAGCGCACTCTCTAATCTATCGAGAATCGAATCCAGATCAGATATATTAATATCTCTCCGCAACTCGTGATATAAACAACCTGTACATCTTGACTTCCCGACAATCTCCAGTATTCGAATTGTATCTTGTACGAGATGCGCTGGCGCGATTATTTCAGGATTTTTAACCCCAAAAGCAGACCAACATTCTAGTATCGATGCATAGCAGATACAGTGACTGAAGTCGTTAATACTCATAGACTCTGAAAAGTCTTCTTCACATCTATCAAATTTAAACCTTTGCCTTGCCATGCTTCCATTTACTAAAATCGGCGACGCCGCGGAAATCGATGCAATAGAGGTATCAAAGAATAAATAGTGACCACTTCGAGCACTATACTTCGCAAGCATTAAACCCAGGTTTGGATCAAGCTTTAAATCCTTGAACACATTTGAGAGCAATTTACCTGATGCGCCACATAATGCAATATCTTCCTGAAAAGAATTTAAGCTTTGACGTAAATCATGTATTCTGTTCATTGACGCAGCGACGAATACTAGGACACACTCACACACAGAGCGCTTCCGGTGCACTTTCTGGCATTGGTCCGATTAAAAGTTCACAAATGGAGATTTCTCACAACCCTAACCTTTTTGTGAAAAGGTTGCTATCGTAGTATTTGTTGCAGCAGTAAACAATTTCTCGCGGTAAAGTGAGAGCTGATACTTATTTCGGGCTACATTGCAAATGGACGTCGACGTGCAGAATAATCTTGCTGCCTCTATTCGAAATCCACTTTTGTCGCCCGAATCACAGAAAGCCGATGGAGACCAACGAGATGGGCAGTCCATGCTAAGTCGAATGCCATCTTTGAGTATTTACGCTGCTGGTACAAAAGTGGGTATAATTAAAAACAAACCTGTTATATTTTTAGAGATTCTTACTGGCCGCGTGATGATGTTTATAATTTTAATAACATTTCTCACGTTTGGTCTTTGTCAATGGACTGATTTTGAATCGATAGCGGCGGGCGCGCAAGCGTCTTCTTATTATCATCTGGGCTCACGACCTTGTTCGTCCGCTTTTACGACAACTACAGGGTGCATGAAAGATCAACTTTGGCAGGGTCAAGTAAATAACTTGAACAATATAGTCTCTGTGTCATTAGAAATGACGTACAGTAATTTTACAATAAGTTCTTCACCAAATAAGGTAACTGTTATTCCGGTGCCTTATCAAGTGAGCCTGTGGGCTTGTTACCACGAAGGTGGTTGTGGAAACGATTTTTCAGACTCATACAGCGATAACAATCCATCACAATGGCATTCGATGATGATGCTGGGCTCAAAAGCAGAGCCAGAATACACCTATATTTTGCCTACATTATCCGCGTCTGCTCTGAGCGTTCCTATTTTTAATTTGACATTTCAAAATCAAGAGTCCATACCCACTCAAGGTATCGTCAAGTCATATTACTGCGCTGTGCAGTTTTATTTGCCAGATGCCTCAGTGCCCTCTGTAACAGATATTGCAGGAACGGAAAATTTGGAATTTGCTTTCCAAATCACGAATCGCCCTCCATCTGATGCGCAGAAGATATTCTGCATTCTCCTGCTGTTCTTTACACTAGCTTGCATTTGGGCTTACCACAAAATCGTGAAGCAGGAGCAAGGCGTAGAGTGGATGGCAGAGCAGAAATGGTGTCTTGCTTACTTCATCGTGTTGTTTTTGTATCAAAATCCCGTCTACTCCATTATTGCTTTTCTGGATGATGTGCCCTCGAGCTGGGTCTATGCTTCATACTTCATTGATCGAACGAGTCAAGCATCGTTCTTGGTGCTTTGGTTGCTATTTGGAGACAGTCCAAATTATTACGACCATGTCAAAGGGTCGCAGCCGATGATATCCACGGAGTGGTGGTGGTTCTATCTGCCCAAGGTGGCGTATGGCGTGAGTTTTTTCGCAGTGAGCATTATTGTGCTAACATACCAATTTCCAGACTTGGCAGCTCAGGCGCCAAATCATATACGGTCTCCTGTAGAAGCCGTAAGCAATTGGCCCTCCGCAATCCAAGTTCAATTCATAATTTTTAGCATATCCTATCTGTTCCTGTTCTGGATATGGGTGATGTGGTGGCTCTTTAAGATGTACGTGACGGTACCCAGGCAGCTCTGCGAAAAGCCTTACATGAAAACTCGGTACTTGCAATTAAGTTTTAGGTTCTTTAGGTGGCAAGGGACCCTAGTGTTTTTGTACTATGTAATCCAGTACTCCGTGGTGATGTATTCAATGTGGTCGAAAGAAGCATCGCTTAATGTCGGGACATTTACAGAAGAAATCAACGCCTTATTCCGTCAACAAACACATTTGTTTGGGAAAATACTCTTTTTGACGGTTTATGGCGTCCTCTTGGCGTTCTGCTTTCTGCCTGCCTCATTTATGGCAAATCCTGAGACGAATGTATTGGCGTCGTCGTACGTCATTCGCGAAAAAGACGTCGAGAAAGTTGTTCACGCTCGTCACAGATATATTAAAAAGATCACGTATGCTGGCGTGATGAACAAATTGCTGACCCATTCCAAGGCGGAGGTGTTTTGCGTCGAGCTGGGTCTAGACCTGTTAAATATATCTTGGGAGGCTTACTACGATGCGCCCTCGGTGACCACTCTATCTAGTGCCGGGCCGATGAACATTGAACAGTATGGTTATGAGCTCATCGATGTTGCTTACGACCCTGCTGTCGAGACTTTTTGCTTAGTATGCAGACACAAAAGTTCTAATAAGATTGTCATCGCGTTTCGCGGGACTGTAAACGGCCAACATTGGAAATCAAATCTAGATTATGGAAAAAAGCCCTTAGACTTGGCTGAGTTGACAACGCCAGAATTGGATGCCGAAGATGGTCTCCAGTTAACTTCTGTCGGCGTTCAGAACCAAACTCACGAACGCTCGGATAGTTTCAGCGATGACGATTCATTTGTTACGGCGGGGAGTGCCAGATTAGCAGAGCAACAAGATCATGGCCAAGACAACTCTACTGCGGACTCCTCCACTCTGCCTCGCACGAAGACACTTGGACAGGCTTTAACCACAGCGGCTGAAAAAGGTGTAAAGATGGCTGGATCTGCCTATAACAAAACTACCGCTGCCGCAATGAAAGCTGCAAAGAAAACACCGGGTTTGAGATCTCTTGTCCAAACGCGTGTCCACACTGGCTTCTGGACAGCATACAATGCCAACGGCATTCGATCTTTCGTCCACAAGATTGTGAGAACTGAGCTCAAGAAAAGCCCAGGCAAAGTGTATATCACGGGTCATTCGTTGGGTGGAGCAATATCCACTTTCTGTGCACTTGATTTAGCGATACACACGATGCCTCGAATTAACGCGTACCATAAATCGCGAGCAGTGGGCGACGAACCTTACTTGAGCGCTCTGGCTATGTTTAATTTCGGGTCGCCTAAAGTCGGCAATAACTGGTTCAAGAAAGAGTTTAACCGCATTGTTCCTGACGCTTTTAGAGTCGTGGTTGATGGAGATATAGTCGCCAGCTTACCCGCCTACGGCATGGGCTACGATCACATAGGCACTGAAGTCGTTATCGACGGTAACGGATACGGCTCGATCATAATAGATCAATCTTTTGTAGAGCGCAGACTTCGTCCGAGGAGGACGGGTATCGCTGTGCATCAAATGGCGCGCTATCGGAAAGGTCTCGAAGGCATTCTGTCTGCTGGCTTGGCGCTGATGGACAAAGAGGCTCCAGGCGAAGCCCCTTCTCCATCCTCATTCTCCGCAAAACCAATCTCTGCTTCGAAGACTGTGTATCAAACAGAAAAGAGTTCCTCATTGGAAGCAGAATTGCACCTTGAACTTGGAATGGAAAGGAGCATCAGCAGCAGATCGCTTGACTCGAGTGTTATGATCACGGCGAAATCTGGAGCCAATACTGACTTTCATAGCCACGCTGACGAACCGGAAGATACCGAGGAGCTTGGTGAGGATCCTTCTTTCCTTGCGGGTGTTGTAACATCCATGCGAAGTTTATTCTTGGATAAAGAGGGCCAACAGCAACAAATGGAGAAGGAACTGGGCTTACGCGTCGAGCAACGAGCAAGCTTTGTTGCAGAGAAAATTTAAATGTGTAAATTTGATCAGATTTTGCCGTTTTATGTCAATATGAAACCAATACTGTAGTTTATAAATATATAGCAATGCTGTTGTTTAGTAATATTATTAGGGAACTTTCATATTATTAGCTTAGTACAAACATACAAAAGTGTGACAAAAGCGGAACTTTGCTTTAACTGAGTATTTCAAACAAGTGTACAAACGAGGCTCAACACTCCGTTGGCATGCTGGAAATTCACCACTTTGCATTCCATTAGATCACCTTCTACAAGATTTCCTTGCGCAGATTCCCAAGAGCAATTACTATCATTAAAAATATATTTCGTGCTCATATCATCACTGGAAATGCTTGCATTCAATATACCTAAAACAAGCAATGAAGTGTGACTTTCAGATATTTTACTGATGCGCCCTTTAAGAATCAAACCAACACAAGGCTTAAACAGTAACATTGTCGTATGCACATCAACATGAATCCAAGGTTGCTCGCCCAGAATGCGACCATACTCTTTTCCTGGCGGGAAACCTATGTCAGAAAAAGTAATAGGCACACCTTTCATATCATCTATATATTTTAAGAGCATCGAGTTCAGCTGTTTCTTGATAGCATCGATAGGGCTTTGGCAGTTCTGCGGGACTAGAGCAACTTTTAACAACACACGGCTTTGCTCAAATGCTTCCATTTCTTATTATTTTATTATTTTTTAGGACCAAATTAAGCCGATTTCAATAAATAAAATGTTTTTCAACGAGCAACAAGTTTCTTACATACAGTTATCAATGTATCAACTTTCGCGACATGGTTTTTTCGACGGGTCGATTTGGACGGATAAAGAGAAGACACCCTATCTTTTTTCTATGAAGCGTTTACCACTTGCACAGAGCAGTTACCAAGAACATATTCAAAAAAGAGATGTTTCGTGTATTTCAAATCTTTCTGAAGATTTAATTTTATCGGCAGAGGTGTGTTTCCTCAAAGAAGTCATTCACATAGCTATTTTCAAAACTTTCTTGCCATGAACTTTAAATTACTTGTTCGAGAAGCCTTAGGAGTCTTCTTCCACATCAAGAATGACGACTTGGAAAATATTGAAGTGACAAAGACAGACGCAGGTATGAATAACTGGGTTTTTTATGCGGTAATACCTGCAGCAACATGTTCCGCAGCTGTGGGACAGTTTGTTGTGAGATTATATAACAATGGATCTAACCTAATCCAGATCCGCTACGAACATTACATTTTGAAAGAGCTGCTGCTTCATGAATCAAATTTAGGCTTTCAAACCCCTCGTTCTGTTACACGTTCCAATTCACTTCCCGAGGAAGATAATTTATTTTGTAAACTTGCGAGCGGGATGATTGCGAGTGTATTTCATTGGATTCCAGGTTGCTCACCAGCTGGTAATTTGAAATTCATTGAGGGCATGGGAGCAGCTGCCGGAAAGTTATCAATCTCCCTTAGGCAAATTTATGATGTTTCAAGCTATAGTATAATCCAGTCAAGCCCGCCTTTTTATCACGATATATGGCGAGTTCATCACATGATCACAAAGAAGCGCTTTTATAGCTTTATTGATTCTTGTGTTGAATTAGAACCTTGTCGACAATGGCTTGATCAACTGCTGCTTGATTTGACATCAATGGAGGATTTCGTCCGCTCCATCCAAACCAGTCACGACTTGCCAATGTCTTTCGTACACGGTGACCTCGCGACAGACAATTTTTTGGTAGACCCTTTAAGTGGCAAAGTTACTGGTATTATCGATTTCGAGTTTGTTGGAGTTGATTGGAGGGTGATGGAGCTAGCCACATGCACCTCCAATTTTCCAGAGCAGAGCGATCCGTTTGTTTATTTTTCTGCCTTTTTCAAGGGATTCCGCATGGCTAGCAACAGTGCTTATACATTCAACAAAAGCGAAGTTTTACTATTTCCGCAGTTTATAATGCTTCGCATACTGAGCAATGTTGTATACTTTGTTGGACGCGCGATCTCCAACGAGTTGCCTCTCACGTGTCTTACCAAGCGTTTACCTGGTTACTACCGCAGGCGAATGTGGTTGCATGAAAATGCAAGAGCCCTCATTGAACTAGCTAATGTAAGTGACGAATATTTTGTTGTATAACGCGTGCTTGTGTTCTCGCTCGCATGTCTTCGATGCCTTTAATATCACAGACACCATGGAAGGCGAAACATCACTATTCAATCCATGGAAAATGAAAACATAGCTCACCCTCATTTACTTTGTCGACTTTTATATTCGTCATAGACGCATTTATTGGCATCGCCAACATGAACCCACCCATTTGCAAAATGCTGTAAACACTATTTATAATATCTATAACAAATTACACAAGTTAAATCTCTTCGTGTTCTCCTGCGCCTTCGGAATGTCCGATGTCACGATCTGCTGCGACGGCTTCACTAACTTTAGCGTCGACATCGGAACGCGTCTGTTTGTCAGCGACCTCCTCGCGTTCTCCTGCGCCTTCGGAATGTCCGATGTCACGATCTGCTGCGACGGCTT
>JACCDO010381354.1_pt1 | contig 24772 bp, 19 predicted proteins | sample 7446101 | NCBI WGS metagenome assembly JACCDO01 (sample SAMN15323440, study PRJNA562643) | freshwater metagenome | isolation source: river surface water | place: USA:Blue River Watershed | collected 2017-08-16 | reverse complement strand
CCAAGCAACGAGTTGATCATGTCATGCTTTCTAAATTGAACAGTAACTGGGACAGTTGGACCGTTTCCTCCGCGTCGATAGTGCTGTCTGAGCCCATCGTTCCCGTGGTGGTGAAGGACAAAACAGGATTAAAAACCAAGGAAATGGTCACTTTGTCGGATCATTACGGGCTCTTGGTGACTCTCGACACGAAGCATTAGTTAGCTAGAAACGATAGAATATTAATATTAATTTGTATTTATTTATTTATTATAGATACATTAGAAGCTAATTACAATGCTGTCGACGCAAATGCAGCAAAGCAACGGTCCGCTACCGCCGGTCCATTGGCGATGCTCATCGTCGGATGCTGTCTTCACACAGACTCTCGCTGCCAGTATCAACCAGAAGAAGGAGGAGAGAACTCAATTCATTCATGGTTCAATTAATTTTCGCGCTATTGGTCATTGCAGTTGTATTGCAACTAGCATCATGCTCCAAAGACCACCATGGTATTGATGATTGGAAAGTAGAGCACATACAAGACTTTTTACAACTTCATAGTAAGTGCAAGATTTCACTGGATTCTTTGATTAGTCATGATCTAGTAGATGGACATGCATTCGTAGCTTTGTCAAATGATGAAAATAAAACCGAGGCTATATTGAAGGATATAATAAATGAATCATCTCTGCTTGATAATAAGAAGGCAAGAATAACGCGTACTCATGCGGCAATCAAGAAAGAATTGAATAAAATCCCAGTCGATTTTTATGAGTGGAGGGTAATGAATATGCGATTAATGAATTTTTGGATTCTACCATTGTCATTGTCTCCAAGATCTTTGTTAATATGGGCTAGATTTTTCGATACGGATCCTAATATAGAACTTATCAATGACGAAATCGATGAAATACCAATTCACGTCTTTTGGGCTTATTGGTTAGTGAGTCCTAGCGCATTAATTTCTAAGATTGTCCACAAGTTCAATACTCATACATTTCTTGACGAAATGTTGGAAGGGGACTCCCAAATTCGGGCTCTATACGAAGTTTTACAATTTATTTTGTGCTGCTTCAACCTGTATGCGTTGCACTTGATTGTGCAAGTTATTTCAATATTCAAAAATAGCATCAAGAACGAGGAAGATCAACTGAGTAATACTCGAGTGAATGCTGAAGTGAAAAAAACAGACTCTTCAATTTTTTTGAGTTTGTTTTTAAAGCAAGCAGGAAGAGAAATTAGGTTCTTTCTCGTTGCGCAAGTCTTCTACTACGGCCTGTACCACGTCTGTCCTAGCCAGTATTGGGACAGTATATTCGTTATTTACGTGTACATCCTAAAGCCTTGGGAGCTTGTCAAAATAGGATTAGAGTTATCTTCATTGTTTCAATAGTTATTCCGTCGGCAAGTTGTGTTATATTTCATTATTCATGTACTTCTAATACGCACGATTGTCTCTCTTCTCGTCCAAAACACCTCTTCTCACTGCGGACCATGTGTTCCGGATCGAGGATCCTGGGTAGTGCGCGCAAGTTGATGTTCCCACAAGATATCAACGAAAAGTAAAAATAAATGTCTCTCGCGAAGGAAGTAATCTATATCGTTGGTGCCAAGCGCACTCCTTTTGGAGCCTTTGGTGGTAAGTTAAAAGGATTCAGTGCTACTGATTTAGCTGTTCATTCAGCGAAAGCGGCGTTGGCACAGGCAGGAGTATCCGGCAGTAAAGTTGATGAAACCTTTGTTGGTAATGTTATTCAATCAAGTCTAGATGCTTCATACTTAGCTAGACATGTAGCATTAAAATCTGGTGCACCAATAAAATCACCAGCAATGACTATCAATAGATTATGTGGTAGTGGTTTTGAGACAATATGTCTTGGTGCGGAAGCAATCATACAAAAGCGTGCTAATATTGCATTATGCAGTGGTACTGAGAATATGTCACAAGCTCCTATGGTTATTGATGGACTCACCGCAAGATGGGGGGCTGCATTAGGTAAAGGGATGAAAGCTGAAGATTCTTTATGGGCTGGTCTTACTGATTCATATGCTAAATTACCTATGGGTTTAACAGCAGAAAAATTAGGCGAACAATTCAAAGTTACTAGAGAAGAATGCGACGAAATTGCTTTAAGAAGTCAACACGGTGCACAAAAAGCTGCTGATAGTAAAATATTTGATGCTGAAATAGCACCTGTTGAGGTTAAAGGAAAAAAAGGAGTTGAACTTATGAATGCGGATGAGCATCCTCGCCGCGATGCCAAAATAGCCGATTTGGTTAAACTAAAGCCTGTTTTCAAACCAGAAAATGGCTTGGTCACTGCTGGTAATGCATCAGGTATTTGTGATGGAGCTGGTACTATTGTACTTGCAAGTGAAAGCGCCGTCAAATCAAATAACTTGAAGCCTTTAGCCAAAGTAGTTGCATGGGCAAGAGTTGGCTGCGAGCCATCCATCATGGGCATCGGTCCAGTCGATGCAATCAAGCAGACTCTAGCTGTCTCAGGATTGAAGATAAATGACATTGATTTATTCGAAATTAATGAAGCATTTGCTGCCCAATTCAGAGCTTGTGAGAAGGATTTGGGATTAGATCGCAACAAAACCAACGTAAACGGCGGCGCCATTGCTATTGGACACCCGCTAGCTGCGTCTGGATCGAGAATTATGGCTCATTTAACTCATGAATTAGTTCGCACCAAGAAGCGCTATGCCATCGGTGCTGCCTGCATCGGCGGTGGACAAGGTATTGCTGTACTCGTTGAAAATGCTACTATTTAAACATACTTTATACAATAATTATCATATTAACTAAAATATCTATATTGGAACACCATCGGCAGAGAGACGCCGAGTAGAATCCCAGACAAGAGAAACCACAAAGAATTCCGCAACTTCCTCCTCTTGGCATCTTGCTTTGCTTTTCTATTGGCAATAAGACTTTCTATTTCCCTATCTAATGCGCTGGTCTTGCTCTCTGCTTTAGGCTTGCTCTCTCTCTTATGGTAAGGTTGCACTTCGATGAATTTTACGAGTTGCGCCGCACTTGGCAATGTCAAGAACAACGGAAGAAAGTCGATAACTAACACATTTTTTTCGCCGTGTTCTATTGCATCATGGTAGTAATCCACGTTGCTCTGCAGCAGCAACCCGCCGTTGTATTCCAACGGACAAGTAGATACTAGGGGAATGCCGCCGTTCTTGTATAAATCAATATATTTGATGTGGTACGTGGAGCCTCCAACGTAAGTCGTGAGTGGCGATATTGATATCAGCAACTTATAAATTGATTTATCATTTCGTATATTCTTGTTGTTGTTCGTGTTGATGTACATGCTACTGCTTAGTAAGTGACCGGGGTAAGGCCTCCAACCATAAGACTCTGTAATCTTTATTGTCGCATTAATGATCCGACTATGTACATCTGGGAGGGTCCTGATGAACACCTCATTGTCAATTACTAGATTAGAAGATGTGTCATTAGTACCGCTATGTATATTCTCCACATACCTATAGCAGTGGTGAAAGATGTTGAGTAACAACATGTCATTCTCGCTTAATATTGATTCAATATAAATAACATTTGGGATGAAATCATTGCATTTCCCCGATAAACTACTGTCTTCCTCCTCACCGCCTCTATTAGCAAAGAGTTTCTCGCGTATCTCACTAAAACATTGTTCAAAATTAACATTTTGCTGCGGTTTAAAATATTGCTTTACTAAATCGTTGCCTCGAAGTACACTGCTACCTACTGTTGGCTGTTGCAAAAGAAGCAGGAAAATTATGCTGAGAAAGCCCCAAGGAATTAAACTGCGACATCTATCCATGATGATTGTGTGACATGGGGTGGAGAATCAGAGTCATTTCTATGTGTCTTCTAGGAAAAAATTTCCTGCCCATTTTGGGTGTGGGATCTTCAAAAATAAGACCCACATTTTGCCCTCTTCGCGCAGATAGAGTGTTTCCTACTCACTTGGGTGGGTCTCATTGCTTCATCATGTATGTGGTATATGCAATGTTGCTCTCTTATTTGTGGCTGTTGCTTCTAGCTGATGCAGTCGCAGCATCCATCGAAACATACAAAATAGATGAATTTCCGCAGGACAAGATTGCGCTTCATTTTGGCTGCGTCGAGAGTGACATGTTTGCCACAAACTGCGCATGCCATATCACATGCAAAAATAATAAGTGTGACAATGCCATTGATATATGCACTAAATATAGTAATCTTGGATGCAAATATCTACTATTCAGAAATATAGGCCAGAAAAAGGTATAGTTCACTTACTCATTCACTTACTCACTCATGCTTTGTTTTCTCATTTGATTCTTTAAGGTGGCAACATTGAAGCGTGAACCAAATAGTAATGAATTGAAGTCATTTAGCCTCGCAAAATATCCAATGACTGAAGCGGCATATAGCAGTAGTAGTTACAGTAGAAATCGAGATAAAAAGAAGAATAAAAATGTAAATATTGCAAAGATTGTAAAGAAATTCAAACTAGAAAAAGAATTTAGTAATTTTTTATTGCAGCAGAAATTGCCAGCGTATTGCGGTGCAGCAGTGAATACAAGTGCTGATGTAGTGTCTATTGGTGCACATACTATCGGTATCGTCGCACTTAACTACCACGCGCCGCTGACCTTGCAGAACAGCTTAAGAACCTGGAATTCATCTGGTTTATTAGAATTTGCTGATGAAAAAACTATAATTTTGAATGATCCGTTACCCGTGGAGAAGGCCCTCAGTGTTGACTACGGTCTCACCGTGTTGGAGCCGAAGGATATTGCGAACGCGCGAGTCCGGAAGGAAAACGTGCTCACGATAGGCGCCGCATTCTATTATGCGCTAGCCCTGCACAAAGCGGATTACATCCTATTTCTTGAAAATGATTTTAAAATGGATACCGCACTGTCGCAGCAGGAAATTGCCATGCAGTTGCTGCGGGGGGTATCGTTGCTAGAGAGGGGTGTTGAAATTGTGCGATTACAAAGCAAGAAAGGCCAAGGTACTCACTCACTCACTCACTTACTCACTCACTCACTCACTTACTCACTCACTCACTTACTCAACTCACAACAAGGATGTGGTACATTCAAAGACTGCGATCACCATGGCATTCGCCCCAAAGCCTCGGATCCAACAGACCGAGTCCGGAATTGGTTTGCTTTTTATTGCGCAGATAAAATTATAGGCAACAAGAATGTATACGACTGCAATAGCGACGACCAGATGCCCAAGTACAGATGCTTCACTAGTTGGGACAGCAATTGGAGTTTGAACGCAATACTTGTAAAGCGCGAGAGCATGTTGAACAAGGAGTACAACACCAAAGAGGGACGCAAGTCGATCGGTCAAATCGCCCTCGGCTGCTCCCAGCGACAGGACGCCTTTGAGATGAACATGGCGTTCCACCACGTTTGGATGCAGTGGCGAGTGCCCATGTGTATCTCCGTCGACGGCATGTTTCTGCACGAGGAGATTGAGACCAGCGCCTAGTGTAAATACTATAAATAATGTAAAGATAAGCAGATGAAATAGGTCTGGAAATACTTAATTACAGACATAACAGTGCTGCAAGGCGCGCACAGTTAGTAAGGAGCGGAATAGGTCCAGCGAGAGACCGCGCTGCGCCGTGGTGTAGGTCAAGGTGTACTCGACATCCGCCTCAGCCAAGAAATTGTTGTCGCTGAACCAACCAGCGTATATATTACCAAAAACGCCGTTGGAACCTTCGGTTCCTTCTGCATTCTTCAGTTCCAGCAGTGTGAACGGCGCTGCGGTGGAGGACGAGAGAGTGAATTGGTAGTTGTTCTCGTCAACTTCTTTGAAGTTCCCTAGTGCGAACTTGGGATTAGCTTCTAGCTCGGTCAGCGCCATGGTCTGCAGGAAGGTGTAGTAAGGGAACGTGTGGACCTCGTGGTTCACGTCTTCAACGGTTGCTTTCACATAGCACGTCTCTGGGGTGCAAGAGGTTGACTTCGCCAGGATATCCGAGACTGTTGTTGTCCACACACTCGTGCTACTTGCTGGTCCAACAACGTATTCTGCAGAGTAAACCACGTCGTGTATACTCGCACTGCTCCATGCTTGAAGAGTAACGGTTACCTGCACTTTCAACGCTTGTTGCACGTCATTAACCACGTTGAAGCTAACGGATTGACTCTCTAAATCGACGTTAGACGAGATAACTAAGTTGTTAAAAGCTCGGCGCACGGTGTATTGCAACGGTTTGAAGCGGCCGCCGTACTCGATGCTGCTCCAACTAGGTCCTGGCCAGATGTCGTTCAACTGCCAGTAGAGGATGCCCATAGTTTGCGCTGCTTCGCTCTGCTGCGATCTCCACCAATTTATAGCTGTCTCATAGCACCTGGCTTGCTGGATTTGTGTCAAGTACAAGTAACTGTCGAAGTAATGCTTGTCAGTGCTTGCACCGCCACAATTTAGGGGCTGTGTGAAGTGCAAGCTAATCTGACGGTCCATTTGTATGTTGCCGTTCTCATGTCGCTGGCGGTACAACAGCAGCTCCGAGTTGGGGTTGTAGTCCGCTTCGTCGATGTACTTCTCATAAGTAACAAAGCTTGGCATGACTTGAAACCCAAACTCTGACACAAAGCGCGCAGCTGGGAAGGACTTGTAGCTCTCGCAGTTGCAGTCATAGTCGTAGAAGTGAACGTCACCCGCAACTGCAGTAGATGCAGAGCCCCAACGCTTGGCATATGGATCGGTAGAAATAAGTCCGTTACTAGGCGAGCTGTCGATCCAAACCCGCATGTTGGATGGCTCAATCAGCTTGATTGCCGGGTATATAGTGTCGGCGTAAAGCTTGGTATAGTCCGCGACATACAAATCGCGGTTAGTAACAGACGCACTGAACCATTGCAGCGCAACCTCGTTCTCGTTGTTACCACCGAAAACAATGATAGATGGGTGAGTATTCAATCGCGCGACCTGCTGCAGGACCTCCTCTTTCACATCCTGCAGAAATCCCGTGTCCGTTGGGTAGAGACTGCAGGCAAAGGTGAACTCATTCCATATCAACATACCCATTGAATCCGCCAAGTCGTAGAAGTAATCCGGCTGGTAAATGCCGCCGCCCCACACGCGGATCATGTTCATATTCGCCGTGATGGCAGCGCGCATCACATACTCCATGTCATCGGTAGTCACGCGCGCATTGTTGAACACATCAATCGGAATAAAGTTCGATCCCTTCATGAATATGCGCACGTTGTTTACTTTGAAGTAGAAAGTTGTGGGATTTACAGTGTAAAGATCCACATTATCCGCGGTTGTAACGGCTTCTTCGACTAGTTCGACACGTCGAACGCCAAACTTCTTGTGCATTGTCTCACTAGAGTCCATCTGCTTCACCTCAATATCGTATAAATGCTGCGGGCCGTAGGAGCGCGGCCACCACAGCTTGACGTGGTCGAGGGTGAATGCGCCGAGGGTGACGAAGGTCAGGTCGTCGCCGCACTTCGTCCCGTGCACCAAATTCACCGTCTTTTCTAAGACAAGTTCACTGTTTACATAAACAGAATACGTGCTTTGTGTTGCGTGAGCAGGTGCCCGCAGCAGCGACACGCCCACTGTGATATGCGCCGACTTCAGGTCCGCAGAGAGGTCTTGATTCACAATAATTTGGTCTAAACAACCGAATTTGCACTGCTTGAGTAAGACATCACCAGTGATCCCCAAGGGTAAGAAGGCTGGACCCCAATCCCACCCAAAGTCGCTGCCAGCTTTGCGTACAAAGTTGCGACTGGTTGGTTCAGCCCAGATGTTCCAATTGACGGTTTCTGGTACTTCATATGGATATTTTAAAGCTTTTTCTTTTGTATAAGCTAACGGATTTTTAATAGATATTCGGATTACATTGTTATCACTTTTAATATTGCTTGTATCCACTAGAAATGAGTAAGATTTAAATTCATTTTTGGTAGAACCAAGCTCTTGTCCATTAAAATATATCGTTGATAGTGTATCGATACCCTTCAACTGCAACACCAGAGGTAAAGATAAATCAACGTCATCTAACCGAAACGGTAGAGTTTCATAATGCCAATCCAGCTTTGTAACCCACGATGAATTGAGCTCTTGGTATCTGTATAGGGGATTTTCCTTTAGTATGCCAGCGTTAAGTAGATCAACATGAACTTCTCGAGTTGTTCCAGGCACCTTGATATCTCCCTTGTCATTGGTGAGCACCCAGTTGAACTTGCTATCCACCAGTGCTCCCTTACCACCACACAACACGTTAGTGATCACCAGTAGTGCAAGTAACAGCCCAATCATCTTCAACTTCTTTTTCCTCTGTGACTGCCTCTACTTTTTTGAGTTTCATTGTCGGTACTTCTACCCGGAGCTCAGAGTCGTTACAAGTCGCATGTGCGCATGCGTGAGTGAGTGGCGCACCTAGTGCGTGCGTGCGTTAGCATCAGAGTTGTTAGTATGCGAATTTGCTTATAAACAATATATAAAAAGGATACAATATCACTCATTTATGGACCGGCTGATCACGCCTAGGTCTTACTCACTCACTCACTCATTAAGGTACTTGGCCATGGGATCGTCCCGATGCACCTTGGTCAGGCGGTAGGCCTCCATCTCCTCCAGACTCACCTCGGTTGACTTGCGCTTCTTATCTGTTTCAGATTTTTCATTATTAATTTTTTCAATTAATTTATTAACTTTTTCTTTATCAATTTTTGCGCCAACGGACGAATCCATTTCACCGTATAACTCGCTTCGGGTGTTGAATACTTGCGCACTTTGCTTGCGCTCAATATTTTCTAGTTTCCTTGGTTCCGCGGCTGCTACTGCTGCTGCGGTAGTAGTGGTTGACGTAGTCTGATTTACACCATAAATTTCATCGTTGGCTATCTTCCCCTTGGCGCCAGTGCAGTAGTCATTCTTATTGATTGAGTGGCAACAAGAGTACCCCCAACATCGCTTGACTTTATTGTAGTAGCTACCCCACACCGTAGTATGACCGAACACATAGACGTCCTCTTCATACTTGGTTCTGGCTTTTGGTTTCTCGGGACCTTTCAGCACTCGACCGTCCTTGGAGTACTCCATGTACACCTCGGTTTGGCCTAACTTCAACCTGGGATCCAACGATTTATTAATAAAATGCTCACTGTTATACTCCGCAATGATGGCGTCCTTGGTCGCCTGTGCTTCGCTTACTTTCTTCTCGTTGTACTGTTTTAACATCAGTTCAGCTTGCGATGGGTTTGTCATGATGTCCACGTCGATCCCTTTCGCTTGCATATCCCAGCATAATACTTGATTCTGTGCTAATTTTAATGCATCACCAGTTGCACGCAAGAAATTATCACCTACATAGTTAATACCTCCATCGTCAGGGTTCTTGTCGCCGTTGGGATTCGCGCGCATAGACCTGGTCTTGGGGTCGTAGTGAGCACTATCTAATGCCAAATTATACAAGTATTTTGGTGTATCTTCACGTATTCTTAGATTTGCTATAGTATTTTTCATACCAGCACCACCTAAGCCGCCCTGATTTCCCGACCTGCCAGTGAAGACCTTGGCATCCGCGTCAGTTTGCACAAATTCTTTGTTATTGCCGTCGCTGTCGTAGTCACTGTCGGAGTCGTCAGAAATGTTATTTATGTCATTTGTATTGTCGTTATTCAAGGCTTTAATACGTCGTTTTTCTTGGATTTCTAATTTCATTTTTTCATCCTTTTCTTGCTTCAACGACTGCCTTATTTGGTCCATTCGCTCGTGTTTCTCGATAATTTCATTGTAATCTTCTGGATTATATCCTTGATACAGATCCCGTTTTGCATCAAATGTTACTTTACCGTGATCTTCTAACTTAATCACTACTTCATCAGGTGCGATATCAAGTCCACTTTTCCATGCTGCTTTCTTCTGTGAACGAGGTCGTTCAACACAATCCTTTTCTTTATGAGTTAATGCACCACAATTCTTACATGCACCTTTTTTATATACTTTAATTTCTGTTTTTGATTTTTCTTGAATAGCTTTTTGCATCATAACTTTCTTCATAGCAATGGCATCTGTCTCAGTCAAGGTCAACTCATGATCACTGTTCTTCTTCTTTAAATGACTTAATGTTGGACCAGTCGATTCACCGAGATACCATGGAACCTTGGTAAGAAACTCAGGATTGTGAGGATTGATAAGCATCCCACTCTTGACATCTGTCTCCGGGACTTTCTCCTTGTCATTACTACTCATTTTAACCACCGTAAACTCTTACAAACCGAGTAAATCGCAGTGATTAGCTCACTGATTTATGAAAGTTGGCCTTTTTGTCGACAGGCACCCACCCGGTACCACCATAATGAAGGATTCTTTGAATATTAAAAGTAACTAACAGAGAAGTTACAACTCGCTCGCCTTGTTCTGCCTGTTATTCTACCGAGGTCTTATGTACTAAGATTCTTTGAATTCCCTTTTAACGCGCACCGGTCCGAGGTGAGGAAGGAATCCGATCCGAATACCAGATAGGAAGTAGTACAAAGTTACTACCTTTATTGAATACTTTCTCATTTTCTCAGAGGCTATCTGAGGTCCATCTGAGAAACAAGGATTTCACTAGTGTAGTCTTGCGTGAGCGGCTTCTTTCTTGTACGTTTACGACTAGGTAGTAACCATAGACAATGGCGACACCTTCCCCTAGAGTAACTTTGAAGATAATAGTTCTTGGATCTGCCAATGTGGGCAAAACAAGTATTATTGAGAGATACTGTGAAGGCACATTTACTGGAATACGACAGCAAACTGTTGGTGCGGATTTCAACATGAAGAAATTGAAGATAGGTGATACTGATTGCATTCTGCAGATATGGGATACTGCTGGTCAAGAGAGGTTTCATGCTGGGACTATTGGAGCACCTTTCTATCGTGGAGCTCATGGTTGTTTGATAGTTTATGATGTGCAAAATGACGATTCGGTTGATCAAATTGTACAATGGCATGAAGAATTAATCTCCAAGATAGATCCATCGAAATTTTTACCAGTTATAGTTGTTTGCAATAAAATTGATATGATGGAAGATGAATCACTCAAAGTTGTTAGAATTAGTGATGCGGCAAATAAATATTTGATGAGAGATAAGGTCATTGAATGGTGCAAAAAGTATAACTATGGACATATTGAAACATCCGCAAAAGATAATTTAGGTGTAACAGCAGCGATGCATACATTAGCAGGACTATCTTTAGAAGCTCGTCGAGATAACGAAGGAAATATTATTAATAATACTGAGAGCGGTAGATTCACGATAACGAATGCCTACAAGAAGAAAAAGAGTAATTGCTGCAAATAAGTTCGCTAGAAAGCACATATTGTACTGAAATGTTCATAATATAAATAGAAAATTTAACGAAGATGTTCCTTATTTTATTACTATATTACACCAAGAGAAAATATATAAATTAGTTATGCTAACTCTGGCAAACTGTAATAAATAGTCACAAACTAACTTAACGATAACGTAACATAGATTTAGTGTTAAGTCTCTTCCAGTTAGCTCTATGGGAACCACCAATAGTGTTATTGGCACGGTGACCCTTAACTCTAAGGCCTCTATGTTTACGTCCAGCAGATGTAAGTCCTCTTCTTTCACGGTGTTTGTGTACAGGATTGCAAATCCAGTTTATTCTTGGATCATTACGAATACCAGTAAGATTAGGATCAACTAATATAACCTCGTAATATTTATAAGTAGCATCTTGATTTACCCAATATGAATTTAATACACGTAAATTCTTGCAAACTCTACCAGCACGCTCTTCAGCTACGGAACGTAAGTTTCTTACGAATTTTAATTGGTTAATACCAGCATGCTTTGGTTTACCATAAACAATACCCTTAGAGTTTGGTCTCTTTCTGCCACCTCTGCGAACGGCACAACGATAAATGATGTATCCATCCTTGGCCTTGTATCCTAGCTTATGAGCTTTATCTGTGCGTGTTGGCTTAGATACCTTTTGAATCTTTTTGCCTTGACGATATTCCCATGCACGAACACGTAATAAGAAGCGTAAGACATCAGACTGCTTCTTGCGCCATAATTCCTCAACGTACTTGTAAGCTCCCATCTTTCTTCTTCTTTTGTATTATGATGGATGGCAACCAGAGATTTTTTGGTAGGGTACAAAAACCGGCCTCAAAAGAAATATAAGAAGATAGAAGAAGAATAGTAGATACTTGTAAAAAAATTTCTCGACGCGTCGTGTGCTTTTATCTTAAATTATTATTGTTTGGTTGTATGGAAGTCAAAAATGATAATAATTTTCTGATTAATAAGATGACATCCAAGCACTATTGACGACAATACCAGCTACTTTTATGACTAATTGCTGCTTCTAATCACCGCATAAATTAGCTATTACTATTCTTTTAGATCGTTTAAGTTAATGTTTGACAGCGGGTCCAAAGATCGGCAAATCTCAAAAAGAGATGAGTCAGTCCCCGATCAATAATGAAGGTAGACTGTGATTTTGCATGATACACAGGTTTGTGTTGGATCGTGTGTGAGTGAGTTGTTTTGTCTGTAATATTTTGTTGTCACCAAGTATGAAGCTAAGTCGTATACTCCAGTTGCCAACTGATGAATTTGAAACACTTTTTCCAATTGTGGATAGAATATTACTTATCTCTTGGCTGCTGAAGGACTTTGGTTGGATGACAACCAACTACTTACTGTCTTTCCCATTCGGCATCATTTCCATCACATTGCATCTTACTATTGTAATACTAGATCCTCGAAGTACTTTTAAATATTACAATTACACATTGCTAGCATGGATAATTGGTAACTTTCTATGGATGTTAATAGAAGTTTGGGTTACCACTGCGTCAAGTAGTATACACTTTGGTCCTAAGGTTCCTATTGATCCTAATGGAATGACAAATGAAACCATTCATTCTATTACATATTTAAAAATTGGGCTGTTTATATCAGCATTTTTGTTGCAATTGTATATGTATATTGGTATCTGTCTACAATATTTAGAAGCTCCCAAAGATGATGGAGAAGATTCTGGGGCTAGGAAGCAGCTGGATGATCTCTTAGCTTGTAATCGTTATAACCTTATCACTAGTCATACTGACAACCAACAATTACTTACGAATACAGTTGAAAATAGTAATCAATCCAACACACCGCATGCTGCTGGTGCAGGATATTCGTTGGTATACGTGGAGAATGTGTATATAATCTTCTGGATAATGAAGGACTTATTCTGGGGCTTCGGGACAGGCGATCTAACAAGTAACGGCGGTGATGTGTTATTTTTCGAAATATGCGCCTTATTTTTTGGTGCATTTGCTCTTGCAACCTACACCATCTCGGCGTATGTATACAGGCACAATAGCATCCGGTTCATCGATTGCTTGTCGACTATGTGCTGGATCCTAGCTAACTATGTCTGGATGGCTGGTGAATTTTTTATTCGTTATAAAGACATGGAGTTGGATGACGGCACGGAAGGAAACGACTCGCGTACCAGAATCGCGTCTCTATGCTTGTTTCTGTCTGGTATTTTGCTTCAAACCTATAATTCTGCCGTGATATCCGTTGATTTATACATGAAAAGAAATAGTAAGTTTACCGTGGTGAGCACCAATAGCCCCAAGAACGTGGAGATGACCTCGCTGTGAAACTGTAGCCATTGTGTCTGTTGTAATTATGTATATCAAACTGTCGATTTTAACTGCGATACCGAGTTGGCGCTATGCTGGTTATGGAAAAATAATTAGGTTTTTTCTTAATTATGATGAGCTCAGCGCCAACTCGGTATCGACTGACAACCAATGCACTTAACCGCAAGACTGTCCCGAGAGAATTCAGTGGCTACCTAGTACTTAATACCGTTACGCTGTACAAGGCCAGGGAGGGCCGGGGAACCAAGGCGGAATCGCTGAAATATCCAGCTGGTACTAGCTAGGTAGTGTTACAGACTGTGGTGTTGTTGCTCGCCCTTGAAATGCGGTGCATTGTGAGTGTGCTATGAAGCCTATTATCTTGCAGCTGCGGGGCATTCATGCCAGTGATCTATTCAATTGCTGTTCAAATCCGCTTGACAAGCAGGATCCATGTGTGCAGATAAATGTAGGAAGTAAACGTGTTGAGACAGCCAGGAAAACAGATGCGGGGACAGATGCGGTGTTTGATGAAGAGTTCGATATTATATTAAAGGAAGATTTGAGTAATGTTGAGTTAAAGGTAGAGGTATTTCATAAGAACGCGTTGGGGTTTAAAACTCATCTAGGAATTGGGGCCAAGAAACTACTTGAACTAATTCCAACCTATGACAATCACGTTAGCTTCGTGTTGGCGCTATACAACAACACGAAAAAGATCCATAAAGGTCAAGTCACAATTACTGGATTTTTATCGAATCAAAACTCTACAACAGTACAAGTGCAGCAATTGGTCGTCCCGATTACAGATACTAACTCGTCTGAAGCTGGCACCAAACAGGTCTTTGAAGTCCCAAAAGATTCTACACTTTATTCGAAATTTGATGCATTTAAAATTGATGAATTAGTACAAATAATGAATAATTGCGTTAGTCCAGAGCAGATTGTGGATGCAATACTCACGTCCCCAGTACTAATTCAGACCAAGTACATCCAGCAAGCAAGTGACAGCAGTGAAGCGACTGAAAAGAAGCCAGCTAATGACGGGATTGTGCAAGCTAGTGACGGGACTGTGCAAGCTAGTGACGGGACTGTGCAAGCTAGCGATGGGACTGTGCAAGATAGCGATGAGACGCAGCAGAATCTACCTCCAATGACTGAAAAATTGAATCAAAATGTAGTAAAATCAGTAAAAACCAGCGATTTTAGCTCTTTTGTGGATCCGCTAATGATTTACAACGACACGAAGCCGAAGGACATCAGCAAGTACACCAGCGGCAGGTCGAAATCCGTCGTCGGCATGGTTGACTACAGCGATGCACCGCCCGTTGCTGACCCAGACAATGAGACTGCAGCAGAGGATGCAGTGCAAGTTGCAGCACCTGAAAAAGTAGAAAAGAAATTTCCGAAGATACTAAAAAAAGTGTTGGAAAGCAACCGCCAGAATAACAGCGCAGTTGAGAGCAGCCGCAAGCCCGAGTTCCTTGACGCAGTGTACCTGCAGATGCTCAGCAACAAGAAGCCTCCCACGGAAACACCAACAAAAAGCAAGCAATTAGAGAAGTATCGACGGCTGACGACGACGGTATTGCGCAGCGACCACGTCGACCTCGACGACTCTCTCGACATATAAGACAACTATAAACGGCATAACATATGTGTTCAAATGTACAATTATATTACATAACTCCTACTACTGCAGCTCTCACTGCACCTCCTACTGCAGCTCTCAATGCAGTGGCTTCACCACCCGCTTCTCAACGCGCTTGCCACTCCACAGGCTGAGTCCGCTGCCGGCGGGTATTCCGTACGCCAATATCTTGGTTTTATCTGGGACAGTTCCAATGAGAGACAGGTAAGGCGACTCGGCAGGAGTGTTCTCGTTCTCGACTTTCAACGGATAGTTTCTCGTTGCCAGGGCTATAGGCGGACCCATTCTTTCTTTCAAATACACTCTCTTTACTGCCACTTCCTTGCTTCTGACGGGACTAGGCGGTGCGCTCTGCTCCTTGCGCGACTCCATCATCTTCTTTGTTTGAATTGATTTAAAGATCTCATCAAACGATGTACCGGTGCCTAGCTTCGTCAGTTGCTCCTCCGTCAATACTTGCTGAGGAAACAACGATGGCAACATCTTCTCTTGCACCAGCTGACTCTGTACTAACTCGATTGCTTCCATTTGTTTCTGCTTCAACGTGTACTCCGGATGCTTGTAGTCGACTAGGTTGTGCTCTACTGCACTTGCTTCTACAACACTCGTTACTCTTCCCTCCTTTGTTGTTGCTTTAGAATACTTATTCTTGTATCCACCGCCCTTACGCTTGTCTTTTCCTGTGATGTTATGGGTGGAGTTGGGCGATGCATTGCCAGGGGAAATGGGGAAGTCTGTGTCGCTGGTCTCGGACACAGTTGGGGATGCATCACCTGCTTGTTGACTATATTGACTAAACACACTTTCCTCATCATCTTCTCTCTGTTTTCTTCGCTTTTCTCGCAGTTGCTCTGGAGACATCGACAGCAACACGTCGGTGTAAGGGTCGTGCGGTCTGCGCACTCCGTTGCGCGAAACTTTCATAAATTGGGAGGTAAATTTGGATATTTTTGGTTTTTTACAGTGTAATGTAGGGATAGCCACCTTGTCCTTCTTCTCCCCTAACGAGTTGCCAATGTGCGCAATGATGGCGTCGATGGAGATCGTGCAGCCGTTATATTGCTTGAGGAACTCCGCGGCGACCTCTTCATTGAAGTAACGCATATACGAAGGTGCTAGATTTTCATTTTTACTCATTAATCGATTGAGTATTTGCTGTCGAAACCCATGGATCAGCCGTTTCGATGCGATGTTGGTGGTCATGTTTTCTTGCTCCAACGCCTTGTTCCTATCGATGACGTCTTGTAATTTACTTAATTCTTGTTTATTTTTGTGTAATAAATGCTGGCGATGCTTTGTTGCTTGCAAGCTTATGCTTGATTTTAGTTGCGCTGGTGTAATATTATCATCCGCAAATGGCAAGAATCCTATCGAAGAAGAGCTTCTCGACATGCTAGTTACCGAGTGATCCTCAGCGTGAATCATGGCTCGATCATTACCCCATATTAATTTTTGTAATAGTGGAGTTTTTACAATATTTGTATTTTCACTATTTGCAGTTGGAATTGGTTCAATTAATATAGGTTTTTTCTTTGTCTTAGTAGGCGAATAACCAATACTTGCTTTACTTTGTGTCAATTCTGTAAAACTTCTATGCCAATCATCATATCTACTTAAAATATCATCAAATGTTTTATTCGCTTCCATGAGAGGGTCGGATTTAGAATGACTCAATGGCGGAGCTTTAGCTCTCTCGTTACCACGTGACATTAACTTTGCTCTATTTCTTAGCTTTTGTGCTTCTAAATCCATTATAAACTCTTTTGCTTCATGAGGAGTAGCGAAGGCATTTCGCAATGGAACCGTCTTATCCACCAAAGCTTCAGGAACGCCATCCACGGCACCTAATCCATAATAGCGATGCAGCTGGCTACGGATTGAGGGCTCCTCAGCCTCCATATTTGGATCTGTTGGTAGACTGTTACCGTATGGGATGTTATTTTTTTTCAGTTCGCCAAAAGCCGGTACCAAAAACGGTCAAATAGAAAGTAGTAATAACTCCGTTCGACAGTACACATCAATTGTAGAAAGCGCTACTTTGAGCTGTTATTTATAGTTTCCATGATTTTGTCATAACCAACTTGGAAGACTAACCAACCCTATTGATGGAGGAATAGGCATAACTCTTATATTATTGTTGGTCCTGATTGTCTTTTGCCTATTGACGTTGTTGTCTTTATTGTTGCTCGATGAGAACACTAACTAATGTACGCAATTAAATGCAGCATTTGTTGTCGGTACTTATGAATCGGCACCAGCTGACGCATCTCGTGCTTCTCGAATAAAACCAGGATAATCTCAACAAATCCAAGAAAAATGTTCAAGCGCCTTGCTATCTTCTCGCTAATTGCTGTTCACACCACCGTCAATGCTTTCCGCCTTCAAGGAACCAGAGCATTTCGCGCCTCTGCTCTAAGTATGATTGCAAAGGAAGGTGATTCTGTACCAAATGTTATCTTTAAATGCAGAGTAAGAGATGAAAAGATCGGTGGATCCAACCCATTCAAGTGGAAGGATGTTTCTTCTGACGATTTATTCAAGGGAAAACGCAGTGTTATCTTTGCATTACCAGGAGGTATAGTAATCATTATTATTTATTATCTGATAATCACTTTACTTATTACCTTTATTCTTGTTATTTATTAGCATTTACACCAACTTGTTCATCAACTCACTTACCTGGGTACGAAGAGCATTACGAAGCCATAAAGAAATGTGGAATTGATGATATTTATTGTTTATCTGTGAATGATGCATTTGTCATGAGACAATGGGGAATTCACCAAGGATTAGAGAAGGAAGATCAGGCAGAATCTAACCCTTTAAATCCTGGCAATTTCAAAAAAGTTAAGCTATTACCAGATGGTGCATGTGCTTTCACTCGTGGTATGGGAATGGCAGTCAACTGGACTACTGAACGTGGTTTTGGTGAAAGATCATGGCGTTACTCATGTGTTATCAACAATAATAAAGTAGAAAAAATATTCATTGAAGGTGGCGCACCAATCACTGACTTTGGACCTGATCCTTTTGAAGTATCTGACGCCAAAACCATGTTGAATTACTTACAATCCAAAAAGTAAGAATATTTTTTTTAATGAAAGTAATTAATAAAATTAATGAGTAATTATGTAATATATCTACAATCTAGTGAAGCACTTGGTCGCTCACTCGGAGGCGCAACGCACAGACTTGCTGTGACACAGTGGGTATTTCCTATTTTCTAACAATTTCGTACACTTCCGAGTTAACAGTCAGGGATCCATTGCGATTAAGTTTGTTTCTTTTCTCGTCTTCGGCGGCTTTTGCTTTTTGTTCCTTCTTGATCTTCTGTTGTGCACCCCACTCCTCGAAGTTATTCATCATAAATTTTAACTAATAGAAGAAATAAAATGTAAGCAAATAAAGAATGATCTGATGATGAGAAGAGTATTAGTGTGTGCTGAATACCTCAGGATCTTGAGTCATATCTGATGGACGATTTCCATCGCCGTTCTTTATATTGGGAGAAGCCCCTCTTCGTAGTAAAATAATCGCCACTTGATATCTATCCCATCGAGCTGCTTTATGCAAAGCTGTCTCATTACTGTTTGTTTTACCATCTACCTCTGCTCCATGTTTTAATAATGCGTAAAGCATCGGAACATCGCCCCAACGGGCAGCGTAATGTATAGGGAGCCAGCCATCCCTCTCTTCCATATAATTTGGATTACCTCCTAATCGCAACCACTTCATCACACCACTACAGTTGCCGAAGTAGCAAGCATTTAATAGTTGCTGATCTGCGGGGGCAATTTTCTTTTCGTTTTTATCAACGCGCCATAATTTATCACCTAGAAATAACAAGGAATTATTAGAAATATGCTATAATGCTCTTGAAGTATAAGGATGCAAATAGCACTACACTATTATAGTGAATAAGGTCAAATATAGGCATGATAAGCTTTATTTGTGCATTAATTATGTGATAAATGCATAATTAGACGCAAATGCTTATGTGATAATCGTTATTTGTGCATTAAATGATGTGATAAAGGCATAATTATGTGCAAAATGCTGATGTTGCCACACAATTATGTTCAACTTCAACATAGTGCAATTTGCCAAGAAACAAACCATGTTTACGCATCCATAGGTAAGAGTAGAGATGAAAGAAAGCTATGCCATTGCCGCACACTAGAAGACTCACCTTTGTCCATTTTTTTCTTTGTCTCTTTTTGTTTGTGTTGCTGACAGCTCACCCGACGTAATTTGTATAATTTTCTTGAGAAACACGTGCGACCAAGCCGGTAGTGGAACTACGGTAGTGCCTGGGTCGAGGTGAAATTGGGTGGATTGAGTGCGTAAGCTTTGCAGGGGCACCCAGCGGTATTGCGGGGGTTTATATATGTGTTACATCGATACATTTCTATATTATTATTTTTCTGTGTTGAATTTACTCAGGTCAACTGCGTCATTTGATAATTCTCTGGGTGGTTTTCTGTGTGTGCCTAATATCTCAAAGTGTCGATCGCTCGTAGACTCACACTCTTCGCTCATATCCCCGATAGCTTGCAAGTCTTCACTTCTTATTATAAATGTTTTCACATCTGTTGGACTTGTAAATTTTTTTCTCCAAACAAATGGATGTTTTAGGGCGAAGATATCGTCAGTTATAATTGCGGTTGGTACGTCGATTGAGATACCGACAAGCAAGCCGAACTGCAGCAACGCTTTCACCAGAAATGATAGGTTAGAGCGGTAATCTTCGACATAGAATTCATATTTTTTAGAGTATTTTGACAGGTACTCTAGCCTATTAGGTGGCTGCAGCACGTCGTTATTTCGAATGACAACCAGTGTGTTATATCCAAGTGAGTGCACCAAATCTACTTGCCGTAAGTATAAATTAGGTAAATAATTGAGAAAACCCAAGGAAACAACAGAGATACAGTCTTGGGGTAGTTTCAGCAGTATCCAATGCACTTCGTCGAATGGAATATCGAAGCCGAGTCCGAACTTTAAATGAGTCTTTCCGTTGCCATATGCGTTGGTTAGCTCTATGATTTTATCTACTGTTTTTTCTCGATCAATCTGATAACCTAATAAAAATGTTGTGACTTGTTTGAAGAATGTGGTGTCGATTAACGCTGTCATTATAATTGGGGAAATAATATTACTAATAACAGTATATACCAGCATATTCTTCTTATGCTGTACTTTCAATGCTGCGCTTTTCATTGTTAGATTGCTACTACTGACCCCTTCTACTTGCTTTCTTACAATAGTTTCACGTTTCTTTTTCTTCGCTTCAACTTTACTAGAAAGACCTGGTGTTCTATCTACTATATTACTGGTGCTCAACGTGTCTATTTCACTACTAATTGAAGCGGCGTCGTTATTACTTTTTGTACTCTCTACATCATCTATGTCACTTTCCGTCATGCAATATATCTTCTCAATTTCTTGTCGTAGCATATTAAAGTGTTCAATTTTCTCATCAATTTCATCTTCATCGGTCTCTATATCAATCTCGATGAAAAATATGACGTGGAATCCAACACCTGAAGACATAGAATCGCTCGTTAATTTCTCCTTTTTGACTATGTTGATCAGTGATTCGTGATATGATTTGTTCTTCATAGATTCCGCAATATCTATATACAAACTCAGACGGTGAACATCGTGGTAGATGGAATGCTCACTATATGAACGCGACCACATCGTGATATATAACACGACCCAATGGAGGTCCCACTCTATGCAACTGGAAACTCTTTCTTATTTTTGACTCAAATTTCGACAACTAACTGCTCAAGGCGGCACCAGAGCATGCAAATCAAGGATTCTAATGTAATACGCGAATGAATGTGAACTGTTGCTTCAGAGCCGACGCACAATCGCGGTTCCTCAACCCCGGTCTATAACTATTGTGCTATCAATATAAACTCTTCTTCAATGAATGTCGGTACTATTTTCAAAAACCAAGAAAAAATTCGAATCAAAATTTAAATTTGATATCAAATAGCGACAATGAGTGCAGATGATGATCACGAGGGTTTGACAACCGAGGAGGAGCGCATGATCAATGAGGAGTACAAAGTGTGGAAGAAAAACACTCCCTTTTTATATGATTTAGTGATGACGCATTCATTAGAATGGCCAAGTCTCACCGTGCAATGGATGCCAGAAGTGAGTCGACCTGCGGATAAAGATGTGAGTGTTCACAAGCTATTACTAGGTACCCATACATCTGGAGATGAACAGAATTATCTCATGGTAGCTGATGTAACATTACCATCGCCAGAGGCAGAAATTGATGCTAGAAAATATGATGATGACAAGGCTGAAGTTGGAGGATTTGGTGGTGAATTAAGTAAGATTGATATCAAGATACGTATGGCACACGATGGCGAAGTTAATCGTGCTAGAATTATGCCTCAAAATAGTTTTATTATTGCTACCAAATCACCTAGTTCTACAGTATTTGTTTTTAATTATTCGAAACATCCATCATTTCCAACTGATAATATACCTAAACCTCAGCATAGATGCTATGGTCATGAGTCAGAAGGCTACGGTCTAAGTTGGAACCCAAATGTTGAAGGACAGTTATTGAGTGGATCTGACGATTGTAATATATGTTTATGGGATATTAAACAAGCTGGTGCTGATGTACAACCCATCTATAAAACGAAAGGACATAATGATGTAGTTGAAGATGTAGACTGGCACAAACATTACCCTCACTTATTCGGCTCTGTTGGTGATGATTCACAATTATTATTATGGGACTCAAGACAAAGTTCTGGTAAACCAACAGATTCCATTCAAAATGCACATGCATCAGCGCATGTAAATTGTCTAGCATTTAATCCATTTAGTGAGTATTTACTAGCAACAGGTGGCTCTGATAGCGTGGTTGCTTTATGGGATCTTCGTAATATGAAACAAAAGTTACACTCCTTTGAGGGACATCAAGAAGGAGTATACCAAGTAAGTTGGGCCCCATTCAATGAAACCATTCTTGGTTCATGCAGCTCTGATCGTAGAGTGAATATCTGGGATCTGTCAAGAATTGGCAATGAACAAACCCCTGAAGATGCCGAAGACGGTCCTCCTGAGTTGCTCTTTGTGCATGGTGGTCATGTTGCAAAAATATCAGATTTTAGTTGGAATGCTAATGATCACTGGACCATTGCCAGTGTTTCTGAAGATAATATTTTACAAGTTTGGGCGATGACTGAGAGCATCTACTTGGACGAAGAGGAGGAAGAGATAAACGACGATGACTTGGAGGCGAACGACGATGACGAAAAAGCAAATAAAAAAAGAAAAATGTAATTAATTACAAATATACATCTCAATTCATGTGATGCTGGTACTTCTTGGACTCCACCACACCGCTGCTCGCGAAGGAAGTTGCTGGTTTGACTAGTTGAATAACGTCGTCTTTGTTGAATTTCTTATTTGTTAACGGGCAAATCATGGACTTCGCTGCTATGCTCGTAAAGCATTCCTCGAGCATATATGCGCCGGTCGACTTGATTAGCACGACTTTTTGCGATGTTATAGTCTTCTTTGAAATTGGGCATAGATATCTTACCAAACTGCTATCGTTGCCATTGGTAACATCCTCTTTGAGTAAATCGATAGGTATCAGGTCCTTCGTGCGTAATGGTTGTCCACTGAATGGACTTGATGGGCGTTTGGGTGGTATCTTCACCTTGCTTGGTTCTGCGGAAGGTGTAGCCTCGGCCAACCAAGGACTTACTCGCTTCAACTCTTCGATATTTTCTTCTTTACTTTTATCATTAGCAATAATCTTTTTTCTTGCTGCCAAATAATCTTCGTTATCTATGTCATTAGACTTACGTTTCGCCAATAGGTACACACCACCATCTTGCTGCTCTGCAAACTCTTTTAGCTTTCCTAACTTTTCATCGTCTATTTGTTTTTGTTCCTGTAACTTTTCATCCAGCAATTGTTGCTCGTATTGCTGTTGCTGCTCTTTTATTTCTTTCATTTTTGATAATAAATATTCTAATATAGCTTCTCTCGAGTAAATGTGGCCAGACGGCGAGACAACTGCGTCAGCATCCGTTGGGTAAAGGCTCAAAGAGCAGTAACCAAAGGGTAATTGACTGTCTGTAGACAATCTCTCCGTCTTCGTGCCAAGAGAATCATTCGTATTTTTTTCATGATAAGAAAAATGATGGCGATCTCCTGCTTTTTTACTATGCTTCACCATTATGGAATACCCTCAAAAATCTTTTAGAAAGTCCTTCTTCTTCTTCTTTTCCCTTTCAATTTTCGGCCCAAAAAATTTTCCTTCTCCATTCTGTTCCACACCCGAATTCCATGGCGAGGGAAGAAAGGTTTCTCTCCTTACAAGCTCTTTGACGCCCTTTTTAACTCCAATAAATTTAATTACAGAAATACATCACCATTGTAAGCCGTTATGTTGCTGTTTCCTATTTACAAAATTAACGTCCGCATAAGCAGTACTCTAGCAGAGACTTAGGTTTGTAGTTATTATAGTTGTTTATTGAGGTACCATGTCGCATTTCCTTCCTATAATAGCAGCAAACGGCCTGAGCAGCAACATTCACTACACATGCAGCTGCTACACCAGCTGTAATACAAGGACAACACAATATCTCTAGCAAAAGGATTTCTCTATCTGTTTGATCAGCACCGTCTCGAAGCTTTGCTAATTCATCATCGTTCAAAACTAATAATTCAATCGTTTGATTATTCTGAATTTTTGTTTTCGCGATGGTATCTACATCATCCAGGAACTCTATTGTATTCATTTTCTTTGTTGTACCATCTTCAATGCATTCCCACTTTAAACAAAACTTTTTAATACCAAACTTTAAAATTTTAACATCTTGAAACTCTGGTATAGTTGTATAATGCTGCTGTAGCTTGTGATGTATCTTCAACTTCGCGTCGCTAATATAATCGTTAGCATATATGTGCACCTCATGCACTGTCCCTTGAAATGATACATTCACAATAAAGTTGTTTTCCTTTAAAGGTTCATTATATAAGTTTGTCGTGAGAACACTAATAGTTTGATTAGTAGCGGTAGGTGCAACATTGGTAGGCTCAATATTTGTAGACTCATTAGTGTTCACGACTACTGCATCAATGCTGACAGTTTCAGCTTCGGACATTAGAAATAAGTTAAACTGATGGATAAAACTGTCACTAAATTTCCTGCTTGAGCAAAGTAAGCAGCTTCAGCCGCTGTCAGTACTGCGAAAGTTGCGGGTAAGGTAAGGTAGAGCTTAGAGTCTCTAAACTTTGAGGTAAAGTTTGAGCGATACTCTGGATCCGGGTGTGGATAACTAGTGTTTGAATACTAGACGTTTAACTTTTTTCCTTGTGGTGAAGAGGCAGCTAAACCACGCAGTGTCCGCCGTTGTGTTTTACTCATTACTTTTTACTCGAGGAAGCTCTTTTTCCACTCCTGACCTCGGAGGGTGTGGTTTATCAT